>Ga0114996_10002495_pt1 | contig 23853 bp, 26 predicted proteins | sample ArcticOcean_MG_C_4_FD_87039 | JGI IMG/M metagenome (GOLD analysis project Ga0114996, IMG submission 87039) | Marine microbial communities from western Arctic Ocean - ArcticOcean_MG_CB4_134 | ecosystem: Environmental > Aquatic > Marine > Oceanic | place: Arctic Ocean: Canada Basin | collected... | reverse complement strand
CCTTGAGATTCCTCAGGATCAGACAGCGAACCCACTACCACATTCATGCTAGCTGATGATTTATTATATTTTTCATCCGAGACTAGGATAACTTTTAAATCATTGTCTAATACTAATTTGCGATATTCTGGTGAGGCATAATTAAATGCAAAGAGTATTATAATTATTAAATAGTTTTTCATTTAGGTTTCCTCTGCGAGTTGTATTTTAAAGTAGTATAGGTTAATTATTAAATCTATTATATAGCCAGCCAAACAATGCTCCACCTATTGCTCCATCTATTAGGCCCCATATAAAACCGATAATGCTACCAGCTGGAGTCAATGAATATCCAATATAAAATTTTCCAATGAATGTTACTGTATTAGAAGATCCCTCTAGCAAAATTATGCACCATGTAATTACAAATATTGAAATGCCCCAAACTAGACCAAACGCAATGGCCATTGCCTTAATATTTAAATTCATAATTTCTCTCCTTTAATTTAATTAATTTTAAAATCTACAAATTAATCTTTACTAGTTCTACTTATAAATAGGATTTTCAACTCATCTCTTTATGTTTTGCTCGTAGATATCAATCCAATTTTTCATGCTCATTTTAGTAGCAAGAACCCCAATTAATTTATAGGGAATCTCATTAAATTTTTTAAATCTAATACAACTCTTGCCCATATTTAATTTAGTGTGTGAATGCTTTGGATATTCAGATTCAAACCAACTTAATAATTCTGAATCAGTGTACAAGCCCATATGATACAGAGAAATTGAAGATTTTAGATTAGCTACTCCAATAAATGGCAAAGGTAGAGTCGTATCACAATGATATCCGTTAGGATACATAGAGTGGGGGACAACAAATGAAGGAATCCCATAATTCATATTTTTTTTAAACCCTGTTGGGATATTTTTATCAATTACATTAATCAGTTCTATTATAGGATTTTTTCTATCTGCTGCTAATGAACCAATGTATTCTTTAATACTCTTCTTAGCCATACAATAATCTACAAAACAAAAAAGTCTCTATAAAAGAGGCTTTCTAATTTAATGTTAGAGTAGAAGAATTCAAACATGTAGTGCCTATTCTAAAAGCAGAATAGGTTAGTTATTTTTCCATATTCCGAACTAGATAATCAAAGGTATCATCTACTGTATCTAAAATAACAAATAAATCTAGATCCGACTTTGAGATAAGTTTATTAGAAACTAGTTTTTCCCAATCAATCAATCCATCCCAAAAATCTTTCCCAAATAATACAATTGGTATCTTCCTGGAAACTTTCTTCGTTTCTAACAAGGTTAAAACATCAAATAATTCATCTAAAGTTCCAAAGCCACCTGGCCAAACAACTATTCCCTTAGTTAGATATATAAACCAGAACTTCCTCATAAAAAAATAATGAAACACGAAATTTAGCCCCTTTGTTACCCACTTATTATTTGTTGCTTCAAATGGTAAAGATATTCCTAATCCTATAGTTTTACCTCCGGCCTCAGTTGCACCTTGATTCGCAGCCGACATTATTCCGGGGCCAGCTCCTGATGTAATTACGAATCTGTTCGTTTCTTTATAGTTACTCATATTCCATTTTGTTAGTTTATAGGATAGCTCTTTAGCTTTTCTGTAATATTTATTAATAGTAGTATCTTCTTTGTCTTGAATGCGCGCTGATCCAAAAAATACTATAGTATCCTTTACATTATTTTTTTGAATAGCACTAAGAGGAGCTAGGTACTCTGATAGAATTCTAAGGGGTCTTCCAGCTTTTGCCCCAAGAAACTTTTTGTCATAGTAAAATCTAGATTTTTTCATCGATTAATCTACAAAACAAAAAAGCCTCTTTAAAAGATGCTTTTAGCTTTAAATTAGGAAAACGGATTTGAGACAAGAGGCGCTATATTTTAAAAGGGATTACATAAAATAGTATAGAGAAATAATGACAGGCACAACCGAATAATACAAATAGATGCCAAATCGCATGAAAATATTTTTTATTATCCCATATATAAAAGAATATTCCAACAGTAAAGAATAATCCTCCAAAAATAATTAATAAAAATCCCATAAAATCAATATTATCGTAGAGTGGTTTAATTGCAATTATCGATAGCCACCCCATAGTTAGATAAAGATAGTTTTCATAATTTTTAAAAGGTGTAATATCTCTAATTTTTAAAAAAACACCTATTCCAAACAATCCCCATACTATTCCAAATAATATCCATCCCAAGACGCCATATAAATTAATTAATAGTATAGGGGTGTATGTTCCTGCAATTAAAAGATAAATAGTTGAATGATCTAAATATCTTAATTTACTTTTAATTTCAGGATGAGTCGCCCCGTGATAGATAGTTGAAGATGTATGTAGAAGTATCAATGTTGCACCATATACACTAGACAACGCCACATGCCAATAATTACCATATTTATTAGATAAAATCACTAAAAATATAAACCCAATATAAGATAGTATCATTCCAACGCTTGCAGTAATTGTGTTAAGATATTCAAAGGGTTTATTCATTACTAAATCTACAAAACAAAAAAGCCTCTTCAAAAGAGGCTTTTTTGTTTTTATTTAGGTGGCAGGATTCAAACCTGCGACTTCTCTGCTTTTACAGCAGAATAGATAATTGCTTTATTTAGGAACTACATTAGTTGCACAAGGTCCCTTTTCACCGGCACCTTCTTCATAATCTACTGTTGCACCTTCCTTTAGAGTTTTAAATCCATCCATCTTGATTTCACTCATATGTACAAATAAATCTTTATCACCTTCAGATGGAGTAATAAAACCAAATCCTTTAGAATCATTAAACCATTTTACTGTTCCTTGCTTTACTTCACTCATTTATTTACTTCCTTTTATAATTAATGCTAATACTACGTCATATTAAATTAAAAAAACAAGAAAATAAATAAGCCTCTACAAAAGAGGCTTTCTAACTCTATATTGAGGTTGGCAGGGTACGAACCAACCACCCCTTAATTTCTAGGGCAGGGTGAATTATTTACTATTTGCCTTTACAGCACCAGTTAATAGTCCAAAAAACAGGGCTAACTTAAAAGAAGTAAACCAGGAAATTTCAGCAGCAATTAAACCTTGTTCTACAGCCCCAGGGAATATATCAGGGATAGTCCATACCCATAATAATTTTATTACGAAGAATAAAAGAGCTACTACACCTAAGCTTAAAGCAAGTAGTCCAAATAATTTTGATTTATTCATTATCTCATTCCTTTCTAGTAGTCTAGCAATTTACCAAATAAAACATCCACAAAAGAGACTTTCTAATCTTATATCTAGGTGGCAAGATTCGCACCTTCGACATCTTACTCCTAGATAAATTTAATTAACTATACCTTGAACTTCTTTCCACCTAAAACAATCAATTTGATGATCATTGACCATTCCTACGGCCTGCATAAAAGCATAACAAATTGTGGGGCCAATAAAACTGAATCCCTTCTTTTTTAAAGCTATGCTCAACTCTGTTGCTTCATTAGTGGAAATTGGAATTTCTTTCATACTTTTAATTTTATTTACCTTTGGTTTACCATTTATAAAACTCCAAATAAATTTATCAAAACTTCCAAATTCATTTTGTATTTCTAAGAAGGATTTTGCTCCTGATATTGCAGAATTAATCTTTAATCTATTTCTGATAATATTAGTATTATTCATTAGTGTTTCAATATCTGCACCTTTAAATCTAGCAATTTTAGAGGCATTAAAATTCTTGAACGCTTTTTGATAACCCTCTCTTCTCTTTAAAACTGTATTCCAGGACAAACCTGCTTGTGCACCTTCTAATATAATAAATTCCAATAGTGTTCTATCGTCATGCACAGGGAAACCCCACTCATTGTCATGATATTCTACCATTAATTTATTATTTGCCCACCCGCATCTTTTAATCATATCTTACTATACCCTTTATTCCTTTATAATTTTGCTCGTAAATATCAATCTAATCTTTTACTGTTATTTTAGTGGAAAGGATTCCAAGCAATTCATAAGAAATTTAATCAAATTTCTTAAATCTAATACGGCTATTATTCATATTCAACTTAGTATTTCAATGTTTGAAATATTTTTTTAAATACTGATTCATACAACCTAATTATTTTGAATCAGCATATAAACTTATAGAATAAAGGATATTGAAGATTTTAAATTAGATACTCCTTTATACATATGATAATCTACAAAAAAAAAGCCTCCGTAAAGAGGCTTTCTAATTTATTGTTGATGTGGAAGGATTAGAAACTCTGGTTCTAGTCCCAATGCAGGATACTGTTAGTTAACTATTGTTTTATTATATCTACTGAGAATTAGAACTTGAATCAGAACATGAAGATGCACAGCACTTGCCACACCAAGATCTAATGACAAATCCCAATGCAATTAAGGGAAGCCCTAAACTACTCAAACATCCACAACATGCACTACATGCAACAACCGTACAAGTTTTACCAATTAAAGCTAAACTAAATAGATATGAACCAAATACAAAGCAGATCAAATCACAGGCACCTGCTAAATAGCAACACTTTTTTTTATTTTTCTTATCGTTTTCCATTGTTATTCCTTGTTTATGAACTATGAAATTTATAAATAAAAAAGTCTCGATAAAAGAGGCTTTCTACTTTTCTGAAGGATAGCAGGTTCCGACCTCTGAGCCCTGGTCCAAATCTGGATGAGTTAGTTACTAATAATTATTATTTACAATTCCAGCATATTTCAAAAGATGAGGGGTTTGTTTCCTTACAAGAAGGACACTCCCAATTTTCTTTATTTTTATTTGATAATAAATTATTTTCATAATCAGATATAATATTTTGAGATTTTTTTATTTGATCTTTAGGAACTAAAATATCTACTTGCAACACATCGATAGGAAGTTCTCCAATACCAACAGATAAATTTCCTCCTAAAAGTTTAGATTCTATAGAGTATTTTTTTAATAAACCTTTAATAAAATGGGCTTCATAAGAATTTGCTGCTTTATATATTATTTCATAATTCATTTAATAATTATACTTTTATTTTATTATTATCATTCCACAGCCCATATTTTTTCATTATTTGAATAAATAAATTAGATGAAGATATTTCCTCAAGCCAAGATGTTAATTTGTTATAGTTATCGTCAAACCATTGATAATCGACATTAGCAAATTGTCGAACAAATGGAAATATTGCAATATCTACAATACTTATGCTGTCTCTTAATAAATATTTTGTATTACTTAATTGATTTTCATAGTCAGATAAAATATTACTACAATTTTCCCTGTAATATTCTTTAGAATTTTCTGGATATCTAACATGGTATTTATATCTATCAAGCCATTTTTTAAATAAAATATCATTTTTATTAATTATTTCTATTTCTTTATTATGATTTTCTATTAACCATGTTTGATCTAAATTATTTTTTAATGTCCATAGCATTATTTCTAGACTCTCATCAATCACTAAGCCACCTGTAGTAATTAATACTGGGACAGTTCCTTTTTTAGATACTTCATATAATTTTTCTGGCCTATTTTGAAGAGAAATTTCTCGAACTTCTACTTGAACATCTGTATATGCAAGTGCCATCCTAGCACGGATTGCATATGGTCATCTTCTATATGAATATAAAATAGGATATTTCATTCTTTAATAATTATTAATCAAGTTCACAAGACATATCATCTCCACAGCACATAGGAGATTTTATTTTTCCACAACCATCAGGGCATTCAGAAATTCCCACTGTTGCTCCATCATCTTTAGTAATATGATTATGAACTAAATCTTTCCCACATTTAGCACATTTCATACCTGCAACTCCCATTCCACAATGACTACATTTGTATTCTGACATATTTACTCCTTTTAAATTATTCAAAATTTAAAAATAAAAAAGTCTCTATAAAAGAGGCTTTCTAATTTAATATTGATTTGTAGGAGGCGATCCTGTGACTCCAGGCTCCTAAAGCAAGATGAATTAATTAATTAAACCAAACTCCATATCGTTCCTTTCTTAATTTATTTGCTACATACTCTTCCAATTCTTCTGCATCTTTTCTAGTTGGTATTGGATTGTACTTCTCATAAAACTCAGGTGCAAGTCTTAGACCGAACCTCCTTGCATAAGTATTTGATTTATAGCCTTCTTTATGTTGTTTGAATCTTAACATAGGTGCTTTTGCTGATTGGCCAACATAGAAACAACGGTTCCCAAAAAGAAAATATGGACTTTGTTTCCTGAATTTTGCTGACTTAGCAACTTCCTTATCAAGTTCAATTACATAAAGGTAATATGCCATAATATATAATATACAAAAAAGCTTCCGTAAGGAGGCTTTCTAATTTTAAGTTGAGGTGATAGAAGCTGAAGCTGCGCTCCATCTTCCCAAAGCGGGATGGATTGGTTGAACTATTATAGTGGCCAAAAATACACTATTAAAGGAGTTCCCAATAAGACAATGAGGATTTCTAAGGGTAATCCCATTCTCCAATAATCTGAAAACCTATATCCGCCTGGCCCTAAGATCATAGCATTACATTGATGACCTATAGGAGTCAGAAAGGCGCATGATGCACCTACCGCAACAGCCATTAAAAATGGATCAATATTCACTCCTAATGATATTGCGATACTAGCTGAGATGGGAGCCATAATAAGAGCGGTAGCTGCATTATTAACGATATCAGACAGACACATAGTTATAATCATAATTATAGATAAGATAAACCAAACAGGTAATCCCTGTGTTATACTGATTAAAAATGTCGCTAATAATTGCGAACTCCCAGTTGTTTGCAGGGCATTACTAACAGGAATCATGGCTCCTAATAAAACAATAATTGGCCAATCCACTTCTTCATATAATTGACGAATTGGTAAAATTCCCATAAAAACATAGAACAGAATAGCTATAACAAAAGCTAATGTCATAGGTAATATTCCAAATATACTTAATAAAATAGCCGCGAAAAAAATCAATAAAGATGAACCAACTTTAGAAAAAATACCTATTTGCATCTCCCTTTGTTCCAATGGTAGTAGGCGAAGCAGGTTTATATTATTTTCAAGATTATCGGCGTTTCCCTGTAGTAATAATACATCACCTATGCGAAATTTTACTTCTCCTAAACGTTTACGGATTGGCTGAGCTTGACGCGCAATAGCCATAAGTACTAAAGAATTTGATGTACGTCTTCTTAAATAAGTACGATCTCTATTCTCTAATTGAGACCCTGGAGTAATTAATACTTCTTTAAATATAGTATTGTCATCTTTCAATTTATCGATACGTTCTCGCATTTTTTTAGTAAATCTTATAGTATACTCATCCATCATTACTTTTAAATCAACAGGATCAGCCTTAATTAAGAATCTATCTTTTTCTTGAATGATTTTACTATTCTGCACAGATTGAACTTCTCCTTTTTCATCTATATATCCAAATATTGAAAGCCTATCTTCAGTAAATTTTTCTATATCTCGAATCTTTAATCCAATAAATTTAGATTCCTCAGGAATACGAATTTCTGTTATATATTCATCTATAGAAAAAAGAGACCCTTCACCAGGTTTTTTATATGACTCTTTAGGAATTAATCTCCAGCCAATAAGCGCTATAAACAATACACCAAGAATTGCAATTAATATCCCTACAGAAGTAAAATCAAACATTCCAAATGAAGTGGGTTCAAATTGCTCAACATCTATGTTTCTGTTTATAAAATAATTAGCAGCTGGAGAAGTTATATTTTCAATAGCCTCTGCTTTTAACATCATCTGATGTGATTCGCGAAAATTAGCTATAATTATATTGGGAGGAGTTCCAATCATGGTTATCATTCCACCTAAAATGCTGGCAAAAGCTAAGGGCATTAGAATAATGCTAGGCGAACGCTTTTGTTTAGTAGCTGTTTTAAGTGCTACAGGTAACATTAGTGCAAGTGCACCGACATTATTCATTATAGCCGAAGAAATTGCCACCACCCCACTTAAACTAGTAATATGAGTAATTTGCTTGTTAGAAAAAGGTTCAATTTTTCTAGAAATTAAGTCCACTACACCTGAATTATACAATGCCCTGCTAATTATTAGTACTGCTATAACGGTGATTACAGCTGGATGACTAAAACCTGAAAAGATATTTGATGTATTTATAATAAGATTAGAGTTTTCTCCACCTAATAACATATCAGCAATAAATAAGGTACATAAAGAAATAATTGCAACAATATCATATCTCAACCTTCCCCAAACAAATAATGTGAAAGTGAATATTATAATACAAAATATAGCAATTTGATCTGTTGTCATAGATAGAGTGATTTAATTTACTTTACAATTATAGTTTACTATGTGTTCCATCGCAGAATGGTGGGTTGGATGTTGCTTTACAACCACACCAAGCTATATTTCCTTCTTTTTCATTATCAACTACAACAGGGGTAAAACTAGTTCCCTTATGGCTTCCATCACAAAAAGGTTGATTAGTAGATTCTCCGCATGCACACCAAGCATATTTCTTTGTTTCACCTTTTTGTACATAGGGCATTTTTTGACAACATTTTGGTTTATTCATTTTTCCCTTCACCTGCTTTCAAAGTAGGATGAGTTAGTTATTAATTTTTATTTAACAAGCGTTATCTTTTTTATTTGTTTTTGATTTCCACTAATTGCTTTTATGAAATATATCCCAGTTGGATAGATGGTTGCATTCCAGGTAAAGCTAGATTTTCCAGGTTGCATTATACCATCAAATAAAATTGCTAATTCCCGTCCTTTTATATCATAAATCGCTATTTTTATTGAGCCACTTTGATTTTGGTTAAACACTACATTAGTCGTTGGGTTAAAGGGGTTGGGGAAAGGATCAGAAAGGTGAAATTTTTTCATATTTAAATTTATATCTGCCTCCAGGCGCTGTCCATCCCAACCCGTAATAATATTGGATATAATTTCCATGTCCCCTTCAAATTCAAATAATTCTTCAGGAACTATTTGATTGTGATCTTGATTATATATAAGGATAATATTGTTTGAATGATAAAAGGCCCAGCCGCTTGGAAGGTTATGTTTTTTTATTTTAAAATCACCCCTTGTAAATAATTGAATTCCAGCTACTTCACCAATAGTATTAATACTAACTACGCTATCTCTAATTTTTAATTCACCTTTTATAAGTGGTTGAAAATCCTGTCTGGCACCTAAAACAATATCTACGATAGAAACGATATCCAAAATATCAATTTCAGTATCTCCATTTACATCAGCTGCATACATTTGAAAATCATTAGGTTGAATATTACCAAGAGCAATGCCTACGACCATTAATATATCTAGAATATCTATATTACCATCAAAGTTGACATCTCCAAGAATGATTCCATCCATAGCAGAATTCATATTAAAATCTAATTCACCATGGAGCCCCAAATTATCTTCTTGGAGAACAAGAATCCTATCTTCAGCATCCTGACACCAAGAATCTGTCTCACATAGTGGATCACCCGCAAAATAAATTTGGGAAATTAAGACTTGTTCATTGGGTGTAGTAATTTTGATATGAATATGTCTTGGACGATTAGCGTAGTATCCAGGGATGATAGTTTCAAATGCATATTGACCATTTTCATTGCTGAACATTTTACCTCTCAAGTTATAGAAATCATTTTCTGGATTACCTGTAGTACACTCCAAGTTAATACTATAACATCCAGCGTCATTAGCATGCCAGACCTCTATTATTGCTCCAGAAATAGGGGTATCACAATCATCCTGTAAAATACTTCCAGAGACAAACAACCTTTGCCCTGGCTCATCTGAATGTGCAATTACTGTTCTAATTGGTGCACCCTCAACAAAATAGGGACCCAAGATATCATCAGTGGTAAGAAAACATTCTTGTCCTAATAGAATTTTTGGAATCAAAATAGTAAATCCTCCTAGAATACTACTTTTAATTATAAATTCTTTTCTTGAAATAGGTGAAGCTTCTGCAGAGACTTTTTTAGGGTTCTTTTTCATAATATTTGCATTTTTAATTGTTTTAGAAGCCATACATAAATCTACAAAATAAAAAAGCCTCTAAAAAGAGGCTTTCTATCTTTGTGTTGAGGTGATAGAATTCTATTTGCTAATTATTACTATTTATTAATATTGAAATACTAATATTTCTGTTTTGAATCATAGCAATCTTCATTTCTTCATAGTTTTCATGATTCAGATCCCAATCAATTAGTTTTTCGCTATGGTTATGTGATAAAAAAATGGAATGAATGCTAATGAGGCCATCAAAATTCTTAATGTGACTTTACGAGTAAATATAACCTGATATTAATTATCCTGGTTTAAGAGTAAAGGCTCACAGGTTTGAACTCAGCGCATACTAGACAAAATTAGAAAGCCTCTTTTATAGAGGCTTTTTTATTTTGTAGATTTCTGGCATGGAAGAATTTGTAAAAAATGATTAGGTTGAATAATTTAAGTTTGGACTTTGGAGGAGATATTATTTTTAAAAATATTTCTCTTCAAGTAAAAAAATCTGATAGGATAGGACTGATAGGTAACAATGGATCAGGTAAAACTTCATTATTAAATTTGATTTCTAAAAAAATCACCCCAACCGCAGGGAGCATATCACAAGATAAAGACCTCAAAATAGCCTATTTGCCACAGGAATTATCGTTTAATTCAGATATAAACCTGAAAGAATTTGTGATTGGAAATAACTCTGAATTAATGGAATTAGATAAAAGAATTGATGAAATCAATAATATGTTAAGTGAAGTTAAATTAGAGAAACAACAATTTAAATTGCTTGATGAATTAGAACAGATTCAATATAAAAAAGGTAAGATAAATATTTTAAAATTAGAAATTGATTCTGAAAAAATAATGAAAGGATTAGGATTTGTAAATACTGATTTTGAAAAAAATATAAATACCTTTTCAGGTGGGTGGAAAATGAGAGGTGAATTATCAAGACTCTTGGTGTTAAAACCTAATATCTTACTTTTAGATGAACCTACAAATCATTTAGATCTACCTGCTATTATTTGGCTGGAAAAATTTTTAAGTATAACAAAATGTACAATTATGCTTGTTTCTCATGACACTAAATTTCTTGATAAAAACATAAATAGAATCTTTGATATATCTCAAAGCAGTATAAAGGATTTTAAAGGTAATTATTCAAGATATATTATTCATAGAGAAAAAGAAATTGAAGGACAAATAAGGAAGAAAAAAAATCAAGATAAGTATATAAAACAAGCAAAGATGTTAATTAATAAATTCAGATATAAAAAAAATAAGGCAGCATTTGCACAAACATTAATTAAAAGATTAGAGAAAATTGATAAAATAGAAATTGATGAGTTTGATATTGCAAGTATTAATTTTCATTTCCCAGCACCGTTGCATTGTGGGAAAATTATTTTCAGATCAAATAAATTAAAAAAATCATTTGGAGATAATATAGTAATTGAAAATCTTGATTTAGATATTTATAATGGTGATAGAATTGCATTTGTTGGCAAAAATGGATGTGGAAAAACTACTTTGACAAAAATAATTAATGGAGGATTAGACTTTGAGGGGAATATTAAAAAAGGTGAAAAAGTAATCATCAACTACTTTTCGCAAAATCAAAATGAATTATTAGATTCAAATATGACAATAATGGAATATGTAGAGAGCATACCCTCAGAAAAGACAGAGGCTAAATTAAGAGGGTTATTAGGTGCCTTTCTGTTTTCGGGTGATGCAGTATATAAAAAAATAAAAGTACTCTCAGGTGGAGAAAAGGCAAGATTATCTTTATGTGGATTGCTATTATCTCCAAGCAATGTAATTATTTTAGATGAACCTACAAATCATCTTGATATCTTCGCAAAGGATATATTAAAACAAGCCTTAATAGAATATAAGGGCACATTAATTCTTGTGTCTCATGATAGAGATTTTCTGTCAGGACTAACAGATAGAGTAATAGAATTTAGTGATAGAAAAATACGTGAATATCCTGGTGATATTGATAGTTATTTAGATCAGCAAGAAGTTATATCAGAAATTCCCGTAAAAAAGAAGATAAAAAATGTAGTTTCATATAAACAAAAAAAAGAAATTGATAAGCAATTACGATTCCTGAATAAACAAAATAAAAATATTGAAAGTAAAATTGAAAATATTGAAAAAGAAATTAAAATTTTTAATGACCTATTAAATGTAGTAAATAAAGGAAATATGAATAATGAGATTGACTATAATGATTATAATAGACTTAATGATTTATTGAATGTTCAATTAGAGAATTGGGGGGAAACCCAAAATGAAATAAATAGAATTAAAAAAAGTTCATTCTAATCATTGAAGAATAATTATTTATTAGTTTTAAAAAACAATCTACTTAAAAAACCAACGCCCATACCAATCGATGCCCCAGCCAAAAAATTCCCTATTAAATATCCAATACCCACGCCAATAAACATACAACCAACAAATGCATATTCACCTTTCTCATCTTTTTTATTATCCATTTTATTCTCCTTTAGTTAAACTAATTAATAATTATTAACTAAAAAATTCCTGTTCACAAAGTGTGATGAGTTAGTTAATTATTTTATTTAATAATTTTTTAAGAGTATTCTTTTGCTCACTATAATTTAGAGGGTTACCAAGGGGAAATCCTAAATCATTGAGAACGCTAAGATACCTTTTTATTTTAAGTTTATTTGTTATTTCATCAATAATACTTATTGTTGAACATATTATGTTATTCTCTTCACATGCTTTTTGAACCAAACCAACTGTTTGGGAACACATTGGTCAAACAGGTATAAATATTGCAATATCTACTTCATCATTTTTAAAAATATCTACAATTTCAGGGATAGTTTTTTTTACTAGCTTTGATGGACTGATAATTGAACCCATCAAAGATATATGGCTTTTATTAACTGAACCAATAAATTTTTCTTGGGTTAAATCTAAAAGATGGGGAATTGGCATCACAGAGAACGGATTAGATCTAATCCCAGAATGATTAAATGTATTACTTTTATGATATTCCTCTAGCTCTGAAGAATCTATATTGGATGTAATTACTCTAAAAGATGTATCGCCAAATTTTATTTTATGATTAAAGGGCTCCTGTTTATTCTTAATAATTAGACCCGCAGAAGAAACAATAGCAACTCTACATTCGCTGAGTTTTTTATTCAAATTTATAGAACTTTGAGGATTACAATTTTTCCAGGGGTAAAATTTTAAAATATTTTTAACATTAAAAGATAAATGAGATAATTTTTTTATTTTATCAACTTTTAACATGATTAAATATACAAAACAAAAAAGCTTCTATATAAGATGCTTTTTGTGGTTGTAATTTGTAGTATGTTTAAAAGTAACTTTTTAGAAATATTAAGATGGGGATTAAGGTTACATGGTATAGGGCATCTAGTCGAAGTTATTTCAGCAATAAGTGAGGGCGCTTATATTACTGCAACTTTAGCTTTAATTTTTATTTCAATTGAATTATTGGCTAGTTTTTACTTACCTAAGGAACATGTTCATTTTAAACCAATTAGATCTAATGTCCATGAAGATTGTAAAGATTAAATTTAATTAGTAGCATCCCGCATCGAGAGTAGTGAGTCGCAGGTACGAATCCTATTCCTTGACATTAAATTAGAAAGCCTCTTTTATTGAGGCTTTTTTATTTATAATATATTATGTGTTAACTCATTTCAAATTTAATAAGCTTGGTAATCACAACTATGGTTGGCTAAATGCAAGATATCATTTTAATTTTGGAGATTATTATAACCCAAAAATAACATCAAAAAAACCGTTAGTTGCATGGAATGATGATACCATTCAACCTCAAACAGGTTTTCCAATGCATTCACACCGAAATATGGAAATCATTACATATATCAGAGAAGGCTCAATAACTCATAAAGATAATATGGGAAATGTTGAAGAAATCAAATCAGGTCAAATTCAAGTAATGTCTGCGGGTTCGGGGATAACACATTCCGAATATAATTTGTCAAATAAGAAAACATTACTATTTCAAATTTGGATAGAGTCGAATCAATACGATGTGAATCCAAGATGGAAAAATATTAATTTAAAAAATAACCCCCAAGAATCTATAGAAGTTCTAGCATCAGGTGAAAAAAAAAATAAAAACTCTAATATATTAAAAATTTATCAAGATGCTTCAGTTATTAGAATTAATGGATCTCAAGGGTTCCTAAATTATAAATTAAATAAGAACAGACACATTTACTTTGTTTTATCTAAAGGAAAAATATTATTAGACAAAACTGTAATCAATGAAAGAGATGGCGTCTACATTAATGGATTAAATGAAATTAATTTTGAGTTCAAAAAGACTACTGAAGTAATTTTAGTTGATATGCCAAATCACAACTAACCCATATTACTTTGGGAGCAGGGGGTCGCAGGTTCGAATCCTGTTACCTCAAGATAATTACAAAGCCTCTTTCATAGAGGCTTTTCGTTTTTGTAGATTAGGATATCAATATAAATAAAATATACTAACCTTTATAACCTTAAGGAATGTCATTATGCCAAAATTATCTTACTTACTTTTATTTTCTATTATATTAAATTTTAGTTTTTCAGTTGACTATATTGAAGAGATACAGCCAATGTTTAATGCAAGCTGTACAAGCTGCCATAACAGTGCTTCACCTAGTTACGATGATCATCAGCTTGATTTATCTTCATACTTAGGATTAATGCTTGGTGGTGAGAGTGGGAGTGTAGTGATTCCCTTTGATGCAAATTCAAGTATATTGTGGCAGAAAATCAATATAGGTGAGATGCCGCCATATGGATCTGGGAGTGATCTCCTAACTACAGAACAAATCAATTTAATTGCAGAGTGGATCAATGAGGGGGCCCTAGAAGAAGTAGAGGGCTCAGCTAACTGGGATTGCCAATCTGATTCAGACTGCATGGATGATGAATTCTGTGCAGTTGAGTGTTTTACAGGTGGCTGTGGGCTCGATGACTCTGAACTTGTAGGTATGGTAGGACAGTACTGCCAGCCTTGTGATGAGTGCGATTATCCACAAGATGCTGTCTCTGGAAACTGCGATGCCTGTGGAGGCGCAAGTGATGATGGAGGCGATGATGGTGGTGGTGACGGCGCTCCAGAGTGCATGATGGACTGCGAGGGAATTGATACAGTGGACCCAGATGAGGATGCGAATGCGTTCTGTGAGTGGTTTATGCCCACATACGATGACACCACCTGCCTGGATGACTGCGATTATGATTACGACCTCATGATTGAACAGATATACTCTATGTGTCAGTTGTGTCTTGTAGACAATAGCTGCGATGATATGTGGAATAGCGAAGATTGTTCAGACTTAGACGAGAGCGATTGCGAAGACAACGCAGATTGTAACTGGAATGATTACTATATGATGTGCGAAGAGGCATTTGATGACGGCCCTCCACAGTGCTGGTTGGACTGCGAAGGCTCTGAGGTTCTTTCTGAGGATATGACAGGCACAGAGCTCTGCACGTGGTTTGTCCCCGTGTACGAAGATGGAAGCTGCCTTGGCGATTGCGATTCAGATGAGCTGTTTATGAATTCGATGATTTATTCGATGTGCTCTGAATGTCTTCAAGATGATAGCTGCGATGATATGTTTGATGACAATAGCTGCTCTGATTTAGACCAAAGTGAATGTGAAGAGAATGAGGGGTGTAGCTGGAATGAATATGATATGATGTGTGAGGACGCATCGGGTGATGACGGTGGAGGTGACGGTCCCCCCGACTGCACGATGGACTGTGGAGGCATAGAGGATGTCGATCCGGATGAGGACGCAACCAGCTTCTGCAGCTGGTATATTCCGATCTACGATGATGGAACCTGTCTCGAAGACTGCGAGGGTGACGACGCCTCCGATCTTGATGCGATATACTCTATGTGTCAGGTGTGTATAGTCTACGGTAACTGCGATGATATGTGGGATGCCCTTGAAATTTGTACTGATTTAGATCAAAGCGAATGCGAAGAAAACGCAGATTGCGAGTGGGATGATTATGATATGGTGTGTGAGGATACTGGTGACCTTGATAATGAGCTGATTGTGCAGGGTGAATATAGAATAAGTAGCGTGTATCCAAATCCATTCAATCCAACTACAACAATAACCTATGAGGTGCCACATTTTGCAAGCGTAAGCATTGATGTATACAATATGAATGGACAGTTAGTAAAGAGCCTATATAAAGGCTTTAAGAACCCAGGAGAGTACTCTATTAACTGGGATGCAAGCAACGCTACGAGTGGTGCATATTTAATCAAACTAGTATCAGGTTCATTTGTAGAAACTCAGAAGGTAATGCTGGTTAAATAGAAGTTAATAACATTGAGGCTAATTCAGATGCTTATAAAAAATTAGCAAGTTGTTGCAGGTTCATGAGCGTAAAGAATAATATATTAGATATCATTTTCATTATTAATATTGTTCTTAAAAATTAATTTATATATAATCCACCTATCGGTGGATTATATAAACATGCTAATTTCAATTTGGGGATTTATATAATTTCCAATCTTCTAGAATTAGCTTATTATAACCAACACTATTTATAAAATAGAATTTATCCTTATCTGATAAAATATATTTAATATCATCTGAAAGTAAAGAATGGGATTGCTTCAAAAATGAGATTCCATCTAAATTTAAATATCTATATATACGATATAACTCAAAACATCTATTGTAATCTATATCATCCGCTGAATTAATATGCTTAATATTTTCAAAGCAATCAACTAATCTTTCCCCATCTTTTTTAAGTAAATGGAGAAAAGTTTTATAGATTTCACATGAAGCAATAGAAGGATGAATAGAATCAAGTTTCTTGTGATCTAAAATTGATGACTCGATAAATTTAAAAGCTTTTTGATAATCGCTAAGGTTACCATATGCAAGAGCTAGATTAAACTGAAATGCGGCGACTCCTTCCTTATAATTTATTCTTTTTGAAAATGTTAAAGCTTTTTTAAAATTTTTAATTGCCGATACGGGTTCATTTAAAGATTCATATACACACCCAATATTGTTATAAGAAACTGCAATGGAGCGCTTTTCATTAATATTCTTAGATAATTCCAAACATTTAAGGTAAATCTCTAGTGCTCCTGAGTAATTTGCAGTTTGCTCATTAACAAGACCGATACTGTTCAAGTATCTTCTCTCTCTATCCTTATCCCCGATCTTTTTATTTATTGATAAAGATTCATTAGATATAAGTAGAGCTTTTTCATATTTTTTTTCATATCTATATATTATAGCTAGGCAATCTAAGTATTCAGCTGCGCTATGTAGATCATTATTATTTTTGGCTATATCTATTGCCCTGTATATATTTTCTTTTGCATCTTTATATTTATGAAAATGGATTAGCATTAGACTCTTATGATATAAATTATTTGCTAATAATTTTTCATTTCCATTTTCTTTTGCAAACTTTATTGAGCGCTCATTGTAATCTAAAGAGAGCTCATACTCTCCCTTCCATCTATAAGCTCGGGATATCTCTAGTAGAATATCTCCTAAATATGTTGAGTCATTTATTTTATTTTTTAATTTTTCAGCTTTTTCTAAAGTTTCTAGGGCAATATTATACTCACCTATTTTTCTATACATGCAGCCTAATCGATACAATATTGTAGATGCACTAAGTTGGTCTTTAATTTCATTCATTATATGTAATGATTTTTTATAGCTTGCTATTGCCTCTTCATACTCATCTTTTTTTCTATAGGTATCTCCAATATTCCTCAAAGATTCTGAGATACCAGCGGGATAGTCAATGGCTTCTCTTTGCTTTAATGATTTCTTATGATAAATCATCGCTTGGTTGTACTGGCCTTTTTCATAATAGACCGACCCAATACTTTTTAGTGCGCTTGCTATTCCTTCAGGCTCATTTAAATCTCTCTTAATTTTCAGACATTTTTTTAGATTTTTAATTGATTCATCATAATCAGAAAGATTATTATAAATAACGCCAGACAAGTTATAAGAATATGCGAGCAATGGATAATTGTTACTTTTCTTGCAAAGCTCGATACATAGTCTATTGCTCTCTAACGCTTTCTCAAGTTCTCCAGTTGTATTATAGAGATTTGAGATATTTGCCTTAGCCCTCATAATACCCTTTTTGTCATTTATTTCTTCAGTAATTTTAAGTGAAATCTGGTAATGGCTTAATGCTTTTTCATGATCCCCTAAAACATCATGAATAGCGCCAATGCTATTATATGATCTGGCTATACCTTTTTTATGATTAGTGCTTTCTCGATTTCGCAATGCTTCCAAATTATATTCCAATGACTGATCATAGTCACCTTTTGTGAAATAAACTCCAGCAATTGAGCTTAAAGAATTTGCGATACTTTTTGAATCATTTAAATTTCTACTAATTTTTAAATTATTTTTATAAACCTCTAAGCTTTTATCGTGTTGACCCCAGAATAAGTAAATTTCTCCTAGTTGATTTCTGGGTTGAATTAAATTAGGATCTAAATTAATTGATTTTTCAAATAATGATTTTGCCTTAATAATATCTTCATCTGATTGTCTGTTATGATATATATATTTTCCTTTTAAATAAATTCTATATGCACTAGAATCTATATAAGCGACATTCTCATCCTGATTTTGTTGTATGGAATCATGGTCTAAAATTTTAATGACATTACTAGAAATCTTTTGCTCTATCATCGGGAGTGTATCCCAATTTTCAAGCCATGAGTCTGCCCACATTATTGTATTATTTTTATAATCAAATAGCTCAAGAGAAAGATTAAACATATTATCTTTTTTCCACAATGAACCAGTCAATGAATATCTAGTTTTTAAGATTTTCAATATTTCTTTAGAGCTTTTGGTCGGGATGAGGTTCTCGACCTCCTCCATACTAGATAATATGATATTTGATGAAGAAGAAATTTTTGAGAAAATATCTCGAGATAAACTATAAGTATAGAAATCATCTTCAGATTTTCCTCTATTCTTAAAAGGAATAATTGTTAATGACGGCAATGTTTTAGAAGCATATTGATTAATAATATCAAAATTTTGTGAACCTAAAGTTTTTTGCTTAGAGGTTGATAATCCATATATATCTAAGAGTCTCCCTACTCCCTTCATCGAATGGAGACCAAGATGTTTGAATTTGTAATTACTTTTATTCGTTAATTGATCATATATTGAAGCAGAGATGCATAAATCACCAGGGGCAGAGATTTTCTCAATTCTACTAGCAATATTCACATTGTCACCTATAATATCACCATTTTTGTAGATGACTTCTCCTAAATGCATACCAATTCTTACGCTAATTTTGTCTTTTAATAAATTTTGAATAGTAAGTGCGCAATCTACCGCTGTTGTTGCAGATTCGAAAAAAGATAAAGTTCCATCGCCAATATCCTTCACATAGATACCATTGCTTCTTTTTATTTCAGATCGAACAATATCTAGCTTCTGCTGAAGTACATTTAATGCTTTTAATTCATCTTTAGACATTAAGTCAGTAAATCCGACAATATCAGTAAACATGATGGCCACTAATTTTCTTTCAAGGGACATAATAAAATTTACAAACATCTATACAAATGTTAATTAAAAATATATATAAGATAAATTGATTTAACTCCTATCGTGACAAATATCCTATTCTCTTGAAAAATGCCTTCCCATGAAATTTGAGAAAGAATGCCAAGAGATGTAATCTCCACACCTTGACATGAAATTAGAAAGTGTATTTTATCGAGGCTTTTTTATTACCTAAATAATATTTAATATCTACAGGTTAAATGATAATTAAATACTAAAATAATATTGAATGAATTTTAATTATATAGAATTATTGGGTTGGATTGGTTTCCTATTTATCATTTGTGGATATTACTTAAATGCAAAGAAACATCCAGGTTGTTTCTACATATGGGGAATTGGCAATATTTTATTTCTATTATATGCAATATTCATCAACTCTTTCCCCATGCTTTTTATGAGTATATTTACTCTTGGAATGAATATTTATGGATGGATTCAATGGAATAAAGATTAATTTCTAATGAAACTTACTACAGACATAATAAAGAAACTTCCTAAAGCAGAGTTGCACTGCCATTTAGATGGCTCTCTCCGTATTGATACAATTTTAAATTTAGCATCAGAGCAAAATGTGAAATTACCATCAAATAATAAAAAAATATTAGAATCTATTTTAATGATAACAGACAATATTGGTTCATTGGAACAATATTTGAAAAAGTTTGATGTAATACTCTCAATTCTTCAAACTCCAGAGGCGTTAACTATCATTGCTTATGAATTAGCTATGGATTGCTGGGAAGATGGAGTACGATATCTTGAAGTTAGGTATTGCCCAGAACTTCATACAAAAAATGGAATGACACTATCTGATACTATTGAGGCAGTCAAATTGGGTCTTAAGCAAGCAGAAAACAAATGTGGAATTATTACAGGTATCATAATTTGTAGTTTGCGTAATATGTCCCCCTCGCATTCTCTTGAACTTTCTAAGTTAGCAGTTAAATATAAAAAGAAGGGAGTTGTGGGCTTTGACCTTGCAGGTATCGAAGAAAATTTTCCTGCTAAGAAACACAAGGAAGCCTTTTATTTAATTCTTAATAATAATATTAATACAACTATTCATGCTGGTGAGGCATTCGGGCCCAAAAGTATTCATCAAGCAATACACATATGTGGAGCTCATAGAATTGGTCATGGAACACGAGTATATGAAGATATAGATTTACTGAATTATATTAATAATCATCGTATTCCACTAGAGATATGTCTGACATCAAACATACATACTAAAACGGTTTCATCAATATCTAAGCATCCCTTTAAGTATTTTATTGATGAAAAAGTTAGAGTAACATTAAATACTGATAATCGCCTGATTTCTAATACATCTTTATCTCAGGAATATGAAATTGCTATTAATAATTTTAATCTCAATGAAAATGAAATTAGGACTATCATTATTAATGGATTTAAGAGTGCGTTTCTCCCACATAATAAACGACGAGAATTGATTCGAGAGGTAGCTGATGAATTAGAACAAGAGTTTAATTTTTCTAGACATTTAATTATTTAGAATATTGTATTTATATAAACCCATTTTACTCTCAAGGCATGCAAGCTAGCTATTTTGGACTTTCAATTAAAGTAAAAGAATCGGAATAAAATTTATTCTTATTTATTTTTCCAGAAACATATGCCACCCTAATAGCACTACACATTCCTTCTTCAGAATGAGGGTCTCCATGTTTATGGATACCAGTGCCTTCAACAGGGTATACAGTATCTCCAATCTTTATTGTTAAACTACACCCCTTACTTTTTTTATAAGCAAAATTGCACATACCACATGAAGCAATAGCAAAACCCTCTATCTTTCCTGATTTAGGAATTGTAGTTACAAGCGAATTTGATTTTTTTAAAACAGCAGGTTTAGCTTGAACTTGACAGGACCCACAGTTAGCAAAAATAAAACTTGAAATAAATATTAATACCAGCAAAGATAATAACATATTTTTTTTATTTAAAATATCCATGATTAAACTCCAATAATTAATGATATTAATATACAAAAAAAATATTTATAAAAAGGGTTTCTTAATTCAATGTTGAGGTGGCGGGGCTCGAGCCTGCGACTACCAGCTTCCAAAGTAGGGTGGATTTAGTGATAATCAATCAATCAAAAATTTGCTGCAATGATAGTGATGGGCTAGGGATGACATCCTCTAAATTAAGTGTGTAGGATTGAAGGGTATCATAAAAATCATCTACTGAGAATCCAAATGTATCTGCAAAGAAATTTTCCCAGTCAGAATTTTTTGCACCTGTCAGCATGAATTCTTTAAAAATCATCTTAAATGCATCCTCCTCAGAGTGCCCCAATTCTATTAGTTCTTTTGCTAAGACGAGTGTCATGAACACCGAGGAAGTATAATTAATATCTATGTTATTACTATTGTAGCTTTCAAAGATACTTGGGTCCGTATAGATAAGATCGCTTATGTTAGTATAAGCAAGATCATTGATGAAATAATTATAATCATAATAGTCTTGAATATAAATCGACTCAAATGTTGTTGCAGCGCCTTCAATCAACCACTTAATGCTGAATGTGTTTGGATTGTATCCACCATTAGGCTCATTCATTGGTTGATTTATGCTTAGTTGATAAACATGAAAGTACTCATGTGCTATAACCGAATATCGATGCATGTGATTCCATTCGAACTCCATTCCATTAATTTCAAGTACCATATAATATTCCTCATCTGATCCACCAACGTAAGAGCCACCTTGAATACCAGGATATGGGTCTTCTGTATTGCTATTCCACGCATAAATATCCAAGTCATCAAAATAATTTTGATTAGCAGGTATGATGTTGGTAAGATTATCCATGATAATATAAAACTCTGTCACCCAGTCTATTGGTAGACTCTCATGTATGTTGTAGGTAATATCAATTGGAGGGATGCAGGGATTATTTTCATATAATATTATATTTATAAGACTAATAATATCTAGAACGTCAATATTTCCATCATCATTTATATCAGCGACATCATAATCTATATCATCATCATAAACAATAGTGTTTATCATAATCACCACATCTTGAACATCTATGGCATAGTCATCATTTACATCTCCAAGGCACTGAGAATATATAAAACCAGACATTAATATGGATATTACTAATTTATTCATGAAGTTAATCTACAAAATTAAAAAACCTCTCTAAAAGAGGCTTTTTAATTTATTGTCAAGGTGACAGGATTCGAACCTGCGACTTCCTGCTCCAAAGTAGGATGGATTCGTTATTTATTTTCTTCTATTCTTCTACAATTATTATATTAATTTATGTTCCACAAAAAGTTTTATAACAATCATCAAATCCCTCTGGAATGGTTTGAAAATTATCATGATTAGATTTATAGTCATTTGGTTTTGAAATCACATTTAATAACTCATCGAGTTGACTTATATTTCCCTGAATAGCATTTTCTAATGCTGACTCTACTAAATGGTTACGTGGGATAACTAATGGATTTTGGGTCTGCATTAGTCTAAAAGATTTAATTCGATTACCTGTATGATTAATTCTGTTTTCCCATTGTTTTCGCCATCGCTTGAATTCATTTGATATAAATAGAGTATCATTGGATACTTTATTTAATGTCAAGGCAGCAAATGTATTGGTGTAATCAGCTTGATGCTTATCCATTAATTGTAATAGTGTATCCACCAAAATTTTATCTTCTTCAATTGGCTTGATAATACCTAGTTTTTTATACATCATCTCGTACCAATTTATAGAAAATATTAAGGAAAATTTATTTAATTTATCCTCTGCTAAGTGTATTGCACTTTCTTTATTATCAGAAATAATTGGTAAAAGTGTATTAGAAAATACAGCTAAATTCCAGTGTGCAATTGCAGACTGATTACCAAAGGAATAACGCCCATTTTTATCAATGGAGCTAAAAACCGTTTTAGGATTGTATATATTCATAAATGCACAAGGACCATAATCTATTGTTTCACCAGCTATACTCATATTATCTGTATTCATAACACCATGAATAAAGCCCACTCGCATCCAATTTACAATCAGATCAATTTGCTTAAACATTACTAATTCAAGTAGTTCAAGAGCAGGATTATCAGCATCTGAAATTTCAGGATAATGTCTATCTAT
>Ga0114996_10002494_pt1 | contig 23854 bp, 17 predicted proteins | sample ArcticOcean_MG_C_4_FD_87039 | JGI IMG/M metagenome (GOLD analysis project Ga0114996, IMG submission 87039) | Marine microbial communities from western Arctic Ocean - ArcticOcean_MG_CB4_134 | ecosystem: Environmental > Aquatic > Marine > Oceanic | place: Arctic Ocean: Canada Basin | collected... | reverse complement strand
CCACAGGGCGAGCGCTCCGGATCTTCTCCGTGTCGGGACCCGCGGGCATCGGTAAAACCCGGCTCGGACAAGAATTGGTCGCCATTCTGCAACAAAGCGGCAACCCAATCACCATTCGCTCCGTCAACCTTAGCACCGCCGCCGGCGCACCGCTCCTCACTCAACTTGTTCGAATGCGCTTTGAGTTAAACACACTGCAATCCAACGAACACCAGACGGGCATTGACCAAATAGCGCTGTCGCTGGGTGGCATCGTGCAGGGCGACCGCCTGGACGACGCGACCCGCCTCTTGGCCAGTCTGGCGGGCATCGGAGGGGATGCCGACGGCCAACCGCTGCCCGGCTTTGATCCGGGCACCACACGAACCGAAGAGTTCCAACAGCGTGCGATAAAAACGGCGCTCAACCTGCTTCGTTACGACACCACTCGACAACCCTTGCTGTTGATTCTAGACGGCTGGGACCACGCCGCGCGACCGAACGATTGTGACATAGCCATTCGCTTGGCCAAAGCGTTAGCCGATCGTCCGGTGTGCCTCCTGATCTTCGGACGCAAAAAGATGACCAAGAACCATCCGCTGCGCTGCGTACCAACGGAACAGTTTCACACCATTCCGCTCGAGCCCTTGGGCGAAGGGGATATACAACGCTTGGTTCAAGGCCTTCTGGAGCGCGTAGAAAAGTTACCCAATCATGCCGTCGCGACCGCGGTCCGACAGGCGGGTGGGTCTCCATTGCTCGCGATGGAACTGGTGCAGTTACTGGCCCATCGAGAGGTGGTGTGCCCCAAGGACCCGACAAAACGGGACGGGAAATGGATATTCCGTCCAGGCTCGTATCAGTCCGAGAGCCTCCCCGATGACGTCAATGAATCCATTCGCGAACGATTTGAAGGGCTGTCGCCCTACCGGAAATTGGTCGCCCAGGCCGCGGCGATTCAGGACAGCCAATTCTGGATCGGCGCCACCGTCAGTCTTCTTCGCACCCATCCAGAAGTAGACAGTGATGGTGTATTTCTCATCAACGACCCCGTGCGACTTAAAGCGGAAGGCACCATCATGAGCTTGGTGGAAGAAGGCTTTTTCGACGGCGTCACAGACAGCCTTTTGGATCGCCATCCAGCCCTCTGTTTTGCCGTCCCGACCATGAGGGACCATGCGTACGCATCCATTGCAAAAAAAGACCGCATGCGTATGCATCGTGTTTGTGCTCAATGGATCCAGCGAACCCAAGGGACCGACCGATTGGCTTGGCTCCAACGCGTTGCCTTTCACCTGGAGCAAGGAGGGTCGGGAAGCGATTCCGCCCAACGGCTTGTGGAAGCTGCCAATCTGGCATTGGGCCAGAACCGCCCAGATCTCGCGGTCACATTGCTCAAACGTGGTCTGAAGTTGGTCAACGAAGATTCGGCAGCGGTGGCTGCAGAGTTGCTTAAGCGACTGGGCCGTATTTCGATAGAACGCGGCAACTACGAAGAGGCCGAGCGCAGCCTTATGGAAGAGGTCCGATACGCCACGATCTTGGATGACCGAAATCGGATCGCTGGCGCCCACGGATTGCTAGGGCAAGTGCTCCGGCTCACCGGAGACTACGAACGCTCCCGAGAACACCTGCAGTTCGCGCAATCGCTCTACACCGCCGAAGGCGATAAAGCCGGCCTGGCGGACATCATTGAAGAACTCGGGCAACTCGTTTGGGAACAAGGAGACAAGGGCGCTTATGCACAGGCCCTAGAACATATGGAACGCGCCACGGAGATGCGACGTCGGCTACCGCATAAGCGCGCTTTGGCCCGAACCGTCAGCAATTTGGCCAGGGTTCAAATGTCCATGGGGCAATTGCAAAAAGCGCAGGAACTCCACCAAGAGGCGTTTGAAATCCGCGAACAAGTCAATGACCAACGAGGTATGATGCTGTCGTTGCTCGGCCTGGGGGCGGGTCAGTATGAGTGCGGTGATTTTGACGACGCGGTGATTAGCTTTGAGAGAGCGTTGGAGAGCGCAACTCATCTGGGCGATCGGACCTATGCGGCCATCCTGATGGCAAACATTGGGGAAACCCGGCTGTATATGGGGCATATGGACGAGTCCGCACAGATGGTCCGCGATGGTGTCCAATTGGCGCAAGAACTCGGCAATCGACGGGTCGAAGCCTTGGGATTGACCATACAAGCTCGACTGGATCTGACCCAAGGCCACCAATCGGACGCACTGGACAATGCCGGAAAAGCGAAGACCATTGGCTACGCCCTGGAGAATCGACACATTTTGGGGCTGGCTCTACTGGCCGAAGCACGCGCCTTGTCCAACACCCTATTTGTGGCGGGAACGAACCCCACACACAAGAAACACATGAAGCGCTCCCTGGAGTGCTTTGAGAAAGCCATTCAATATCTGGAGGAGATGGGTGAACGACTGGATCTATGTCGTGCATTGGATGCCTATGGCACGTTCCTGGTCGAGTGAGGTCAGTAAAAAGAAGGCCACAGCATCCTGCAACGAGCGGAAGATCTGCGCCAACACAACCTGGGCCAGAGCCGAGGCTCGGGAAAAGACATTTACGATCAATCCACTATTCGCCGCTAGCGACTGGAGGGCTCGGACGCGTCCTTTGGGGCAGCGGCACGCTCAACCAACACCGTCAGGTTCGCCACAATTTGCGGGTTGAATGGATCGTCCAGAAGGGCTTCCCGGTAATAGGAAATGGCCTCTTGAGCCCGGCCCTCCCCGGCCATGAGGGCACCCAACACCTCATAAATGGGAAAATGCGGGTCGATACCGTGCAGTTGCTCGGCAAAAAGCCGCCGAGAGGCGGTGGTCTGAGATTGGTCGCCGGCGACTCGCCACCGCCAGAGGGCCCTCAACTCCTCGGGATTCAGTAAATGAGTGTAGTCCTTGATACTTTTCAGAAAAACCATGTAGCGCAGCTTGGAATGCAGCCGCAACAACGCTCGACTGTCCGCAACGAGTCGTCCCGACCGAGAAACAACGCCCGAACGGTGCGCATTGCTCAAGAAGCTTCCACAGGCCCGATGCACGTTGACAACGAGCGGATCCGACGCGTGATCCTTCATCCACTGAACCACGTCGGCCTTTTCGGCTCGTACACGCGCCAATACGGCGAGCACAGCGGACTCGAACCGATTTGCCAGATGCTCGCCCAACGCTCGAAAGGCGTCCTCACCTCGTTCATACCAATAGCGAACGAGCGCTGTTTCCGTCTCTTTGGCCGCCAGTAGATAGGCCTCATCCTCCGCGTTTCCGCCCGCTAGGGCTTCGGCGAGGCCGAACTTCTCCATCAGTGACACGGTCTTAAGCGATCGTTCGTCCAGTGGATGAGCTCGCGCCAACGCTTGATCACGCAACAAAACGGATGCCAAACGCTCCTCCTGCGGAAACATCGGAGTAATCTCAAAACGAGGAGCGACCGGAGAGGATTGGCGAGGTGGAAACCAGCTGACGATGGCAATCGCTAGCAGGACAATCAAATACCCGACTCCCCCCGGATGTTCGTTGTCTTGATGCGGCTTCATGCGCTTTGAAAAAGTCGCACAAAACGATGAAAGACCGCGAGGCCCATCAAGCCCAGTAGGAGCACAAAATGCCCCGAACCGGGCCGATCCGTCATAGAACAGGCGACACCATCATGGCGCTTCATCACGAGCCCCAAATAGTTTCGAATGTCGGGATGCTTCCAGTTAAGTCCACCGATCGCCTTGGCCAGAATTTGACCGTCCCGGACAATGAAGGTCTCGGGTACCGCTGTTGCACCCAAGCGATGCCAAAGCGTATCGACGGATTGTTTTCCTTTGCCCTGACCCTTGGGATCTCGAAGCAGAACGACGCCGGGTGGAATGGTGCGAAACATGTTCGTCAGGAACTTCTTTTGTGCGTCCCACGTTTGATCATAACTCACAAAGACAATCGTCAGATTGGGCTCGTCTCGGGCCAACTCGACCATCGATGGGAACTCCGCCTTGCACGGCTCACACCAGGTGGCCCACAGATTGACCAACACGGTCCCCTTGGTCATGTCAACGCTGTTAACATCCGCCTTGGCCGAGCGCGCTTTCCATGGAGCGACCTCCAGATCGGACCAAACCCACTCGGGCCGCCAAGGTTCCCCAATCCGAGCAAACTGGTTGGTTCGCTCCAATGCATCGAGTGCAGCCACCTCGGGTGTGTTACTATGAATGGCTTGAATCACGAGCATGGTTCCGTAGCCAACCACCGTGCAAAACGCCAAACCCAAGAAAAAGGCTTTGGCGATCCTTTGGTCCGGCCATGTTGACTCACGTGCTTCCATGGTCGACACCGTATAGAGGGCATTCTCAACGGTCAAGAAGGCCAGGAAACTCAGCCCAACTGCTTGTGTCACGAAACTCAAAGACGTTGCTGAACGGGTGCCTTCCAGACAAGCGTTGACACAACCAAAAACCGCGTGTTAGAAGCCGAATCACATGTTGGTTCCGGTGGACTGCCGGCCTGTCAGACCGCCACGCGAACCCGCAAACGAGGGATACTCCTTGTACCTAAAAGACCCCATCTATGTCAGTAACTCTTCGGGACGTCGGTCTCGTCGGCCCAGCATGCTCCGACAGATCGGAAACTTGGTGTTTGTTGTCCTCGTTGTCGGGGTCAATTATTTCGTCTTTTTCCACGAGACCCCACCGGTACCCGTGATCGACCGAAGCGATCAAACGGAGACACAGCCGGAGGTTGAACCCGTCCCTGTGGAACGTCAAGAGCCCGCTCCGATACCAGAGCCCACGAACATCGAGACCGAAACGACGGTCGTCAAGACGTTCAAAAGTCGGCTTCAAAAAGGCGATACGGTTGTTAAAGCGCTGCTGAATCAAGGGCTGGAGTACAGCCGAACGGTGCCCGTCACACAAGCCATGAAGCAGGTGTTCGACTTTCGAAAAGCCCAGGTGGGCCATCGATTCGAAGGCACCGTGGATCCTCACGGCCAAATCCTCTCATTTCGCTATGTAACCGGCCCAATGGACGTGTACGAGGTGGAACTTAAGGGTGGCGAATACCTCGCGATCAAAAAGAACATCCCCGTTGATCGTCGTCTTCTTACACTTGGATGCACCATTGATTCCTCCCTCTTCGCGAGCATCACGCGTTGTGGAGAGAGCCCAGAGTTGGCCCAAAGAATCAGCGAACTGTTTTCTTTTGACGTGGACTTCTTCCAGGAGATCCGTCGGGGCGATGTGGTTCGCGTCGTTGTTGACAAGGTCTACATCAATGGGCGCTTCCTTAAGTATGGCAAGATTCAGGCGGCCCGATACGAAGGCAAGTTTGGCAACTTTACCGCGCTTCTGTACAAGAACCGTGGTGGCCAACAAGCCTATTACACAGAAAAAGGACGCGCCCTCCAAAAGGAGTTCCTGAAGACGCCCTTGAAATACACGCGGATTTCGTCTGGATTCACGCATCGACGATTTCATCCGGTACTCCACCGATGGAAGCGCCACCTGGCCATCGATTACGCCGCCGCCATCAATACCCCCGTGCAAGCGGTGGCATCGGGTACGGTCAAATTTGTGGGACGCAAGGGTGCCGCCGGCAATCAGGTCGTCATCGAACATTCCGGTGGGTACTCCAGCTACTATGCCCATCTGAACAAGTTCGGGCGCATCGTAGTCGGCGACCAGGTGAACCAACGTACGGTTGTCGGATACGTGGGCAAAACTGGACGCGCCACGGGTCCCCACCTGCACTTTGCGCTCAAACATGGTCGCAAGTGGGTCAATCCGCTGAAGGTCAAATACACCACTGCGAACCCCATTGGGACGGATGAACGAACCCGCTTCAATGTGGCCATACGCTCCCTCCTCAGCGCCTTGAACAAGGCCCAGGCCCAGGGGCTCAACGAACGCCACGGCTAGAAGTTGTGTGCTAACGCGCGCCGAGTCAGTCGGAGACATCCTCACACCTTTTGCGCCCAGTTTTTCGGCAGGTCCTGTGGTTTGTACACCGGCACAGCTGAGTCACAGACGCACGTTTACCGAAAACTTTCCCTTTCTCAGACTCGCGTGGAAGCACTCTTTACGATACGCTGTCGTCTGTGACTCATTCTGGTGCGACCAATGACCCCACTTCCGAGACCCGAACCGACGTCCTCTCGCATCTGTTTGAGCGTCCTGCCGTTCGGCGATCCCTGATCACACTGGCGGGGCTCTATCTGTTTCTTGTATGCGCGGCCTACTTCTCACGTGACATCGCTAAATCGGACGTAAGCGTCTCCGTGTTTGGCCCCGCCGTAGTGGCCCCAAGCACGGTGTTTCCGCTGCGCATCACGTCGTACGACCACCACGCAGGATCTCGGATGCAAGTCGATGTCAGCCAAGTTGCTATGGCTGGCGACAGCGGCGTCTTGCTACCCTTCGACAAGGGCCCGGGCTCCAAACCATCATACATTCACGTGCAATCCCCTACAGAGTCATCCCAATCCGCGCGACTCCTCCTCACGGTTGTAACTTCCGGGGATACAACCCGAAACATCGAAGTACCCATTCAAATGGATGAGGCCGCTGTCGTCCACGAGCCCACACGCCAGCCGCTGACCAACACGGCTCCCAAGGGAGAGTTGCTGGCCATCGAGGTCCTGCCCACGGGCCGAGGTATCTCGACGCACTTGCCTTCGAACATGTGGTTGCGGGTCACGGAACCCGACGGATCACCTGTAGCCGGTGCCACCATCGAGTGGTCTGCCCCCAGGACCACGCCTGCCGCCGGTAATGCACGCACCAATGCCGCAGGGCTGGCGATGATTCAGTTCTCGCTTCGCTCCCTCAGCACAAAGCTTCAGGTGAACGCAAAAAACCAGGGCAAAGAGGGGAGAGCCGAGACCATGCTCCACGGGCTCGGCCGAGCCTGTATTCTTCGCTCTAACCGGGTCCTTCAAGCACGAAACGATCCTGCAATTGAGGTCGAAATCATTCGAAGGGACGAAACTGACACCATCTTCTGCGACTTGTACCGAGGTAACCACTGGTTACGCACATGGCACCTCGAACCCAACACCAATGACGCTGATGGTCGCGTCTTGGTCACGATTCCCATGTCCGACGAAGGTGCCCATCGCTTTCAGTGCTACAGCCATTTCGGAACGCCTGGCGATGGATACGCGGCGCTTTGGCTTTTACGCAGTAATCAAGACCGACTGGCCGCTCTACAGACGCGATTCAACGATCATCCGTCCGAACCGAACTCCCGGGATGCGGTCTATCACGAGGCTCTACCGGACCACGATGATGTCCTGAGCACAGTGTTACATGCGGATATTCGTACCAGTGCTCCCATCGTGACTTCGCCTTCCCTGCGGACCAACACCCGCACACACGACGCGACCAACACTGACTTGGCGAACGCGACGGCGAAGATTCAGTTTTTCCTCTGGATTGGCGCCAGTTTTGGACTCGTTCTACTCTGGGCGGTGTACGTGGGCATTCAGAGCAGCATCCAAGATCGCGTACGCTTGGCCGACGCCATCGCGGAATTGGGCGACTTGGCCGCTCCCGTACCGCCAACAACAGCCCTGGTTCGGGCACGTACGTTCATTCAAATGACGGTCATCGTCGGAATCCTCGTCCTGAACGTCGTGGCCATGCTCGCCCTTTTTCAATATTTGTAGGGCAAAACCCACCAGACAAAAAAAGAGCCGTGGCCAAACAGCCACGGCTCTTATTCGAAACTTACGATGGACGTTAGCAGCCTGTTGCAGGCGCACAGGCGTGGACGCCTTCGCCCTTGCCTTTGTTATCCATGCTCTCCGTACACGTCGAGCCACCATCTGTCCCTGCGCAATCGGTGTCGCCGCTGCAGGTTGGTGCACACGCGTAGGCGGCCAACAATCCGGGGCCACCCACATTGATGCAGGAGTATCCGGACGCACAGTCCGTTTGAGTATTACACGTCACACAAGCCGCCGCCTTCCGGCACGCCTTGATCGTGACGTCTTGGCTGTCGTCTTGACGATCCACCACAATGACGTCGTCGCACACACCCGAGGCACCCAGGGCAGAACAGTCGGCGTCGGTCTTGCACAATCCCGAGCAATAGCCCGCATCGCCCACATCGGGGAGACAGTACAAAGTGTCGCAGGTCGTGTCCGTGCTGATCTGAGCATCCAAGGTACAGGCATCACCCAGCGAAGCACTCGGGTTGACCACAACGCTTGGGCTGGCTGGAGCGGCCGTCTCGGCCATATTTAGTTTGTTGTTCACACACAAGTAGTCCACGTGCGTGGGACCCGTGCTGCCTTGAGCCGTATGGAAGACCACACAACTCTCGTTCGAGTCTGTACACGCATAGTCCGCAGAACAATCCGTAAGGGACGAACCGGTATTGGTTTCCGCATTCGGCACCTGAGTGATCTGCATGAGTCCACTGCCCGGAATAAAGCCGCCCAAATAGACCGCACCGGGGAAACAGATGGACACATAAATGTCATCATCCGTGGCATCCATCGTGCCCGCGACACCCATGCGATACGGAACACACGCGAGGTTGTACGCACCGGTAAAGCTCCCCAACGTCGCACCTTGGGGACAATCCGCCGTCTTGCCACAAAGGCCACTGCACCAACCAGGTTGCTCGCCGCTCGTGCCAAAGCAGAAACCAGCCTTGCAAGAGATGCCACTGTTTCCACCGCAGGGGTCGCCGATGTCGCCCATGTTCGCCTCGACCTCAGTGCAAAGTCCGGTACCGTCATAGTTGCCAGAGACAGCGTCTTTGGTTTCAATGAACTTGCAGGCTTCTACACCGGGATTTCCCGTGCAGCCGCCGCTGGAGGTACAGACGCTGTTCGTGCCCGGGTACTTCACACAGAGTCCCAAGGGGAGGTAGTTGTCGACTACGTCGTCTTTGGGTTCGTAATCGAAGGAGTACTCACTCCAACTACAACGCATGTCATCACCACCGGCTGCGCAATGGCCATCGTCCTCACAGATGGCCGAGCACGTACCGCTACCGATGCACCAACCCGTGCCACAGTCTGGCTTGGGAATGTTGTCATCGGGATCGTCTTCGCACTCTTCGCCCAGGCCTACCGAGTTGGCCGGCTTGGCAACACAGCGATTTTCCCATGCCAAGTTTTCGTTTTCTTCCCCATTGACATAGGGACGGCAGAAATAGTCACCGTCATTGCAGTTCTTGTTCAGATCACAGGTACGAGCGTAGCACGTATCAAATTCGATGGGATTCGCAGGATCCCCACTGAGATTCTTCTGCAGTACGCATTCCCACGCGCTACAGTCCGTGTCCACCGTACAGGCCGTGTCGGGATCGTCGATACAGAAATTGTCGGCTCCACAACCATTTTCGTTGGTGGCGCAGTCGCCGTCATCCTGACAGAAGCCAACGCAACCAATGCCGTAGCAGTCGGCTTCGCACAAGACGATGTCACCGTCTTCAGGGTTCATGTTGCAATCGCTACCGACGGGCTGCGCACCTTTGGGTGCAGTCATACAGCGAAGCGTATACGCGCCAGCGATGTATGTCAGTTGGCAGGTCTCTTCCCCAGGACAGTCCGCGCTCACGAAACACTCTTTGAATGTCGTGCCGGGCCGACAGATTGTGTTCGGCTGAGGATTGTCGAGCGCGTTCCCGTTCACACAGGTGTAGTTGCTGCCCATGATACCGTCTTCCGCGCCCGCACAGTCATTGAAAGGAGCATCGGGATCATCGATGCCGTCGGCGCCGTCGTTGCCAGCGGAATCCTTCGTGTCTTGGGTCATCGTGCACGGCTTGGTGCAGGCCGGCTCAAAACACACGCCCGTTGCACACTGAGCATGAATGCAGGCAGGCCATTGGGGATTGTCTTCCCACTCACCTTTCGTTTCATTGAAGATCGCATTCTGACAATCGCCTTTGCGACCACACTGCTCACCAAACTCAGCAAGTTCGGCTGGCGGAGGTCCTTCCGCTTCACACTTGTGTTTGGCTTGGTTACACGTGGTTCCTGCAGCACAGGTGCCACAACTTCCACCACAGCCATCGGGTCCACATTGCCAACCATCGAGACACAAAGGCTCACACGTCACTGTGTCATCCGGATCAGGTGTGTCGGTCGAAGGTGTGTCTTCCGGAGGGGAGGTGTCACCGGGAGGAGTAAAGGTGTCCTCCGTTGGGTCCGTTGTCGAGTCTCCACCGCCACACGAAACGATCATCGTTCCGCCAATCATCAACGCTAACGTCGAAAGTGCCACTGCAAGTCTTCGCATCGCTCTATTCATCCTTCAATTGATTGACCGTCACAAGTGCCTATTCAGGACGGTGGTCTTCCGCCCAGAATCAAAGTGCGCGCATCATATGGACGTGCCCGGTACCTGTCAACCAGAAACCCAACGCACATCCCAGCGCATGTGGTCTCGCTTTAAGCAAGAAATGAACCCAAATGCACCCATGGCCGTACCCCGTTGTTTTTACTCATGTTTTAATCAGGCCAGTTTGGGGGTGTTTCTCACTTCCCATCCAGATTGTGACAGATCCGTCACAGACCGTTAGGATGTGCACACTCGCAAGAACCTCTTGGGGCCAGCCCAAGGAAAATGCAGGCAAATGGGACGAACCTTGTTCCCCCGCGCGTTGCTTGTTAATGTGTGCGGTATTCAACGGTGGTTAGGGAGCCCTCCTGAAAGGGCATAAGGGAGACAGGGGAGCCATGCTCTTTCGTTGTGCACGCTGTAAGACTCGCTATCGAGTGGCCGACCACCTGGTTCAAGGGCGTCGGTTTCGTGTCACGTGCAAGGCCTGTGGAGTTGTCCTGATGGCCACTGCCCCCCAAAGCAACGTCACCCCGCCCCCAGCACATCCTCCGACACCAGCGACACCAAACGACACACAAGAATGGTATGTGGCCGTAAAGAAAAAACAACGGGGCCCTCTGAGTCACACAGAAGTCTCTTCGCTGATTTCGGATCGCAGCCTATCTCCACGTTCATACATCTGGAAGCCGGGGATGCCCGAATGGGTTCGCTTGGGGAACTTGGATACCTTCCACGATGCACTCGTAGTCCAACGTGCGCAAATGGCTCTATCGGAACCCAGCTACGCCGCCTACATGGCGAAAATACGAGGAGAGGGAGACGATGGCGGTGAAGACGCGAGCGTTAGCGTCAAAACGCCCGATGAACTCGCCCGCGCCCTGTCCGAAGAGGCCGCGCAGTCCAAGGACGATCACGTCGAATCACAGCAGGAAGCTCCTCAGGACAACACGTCCGAAACCGCCCCAGAGAAGACACCGGAGAGTGCGGCTCCTGAAGAGGCAGCAGCCCAGCCCCCAGAAGCGCCGGATGAGATTGAGGCGCCCGCCGAACCGAAGCTCGAAATTACGGACCCCCGACAAATGCACGTGTTCGACGATGCACCGGACCCGGGCACCGTTGAGCCGGAGACATCCACAGCGTCTCCGCCTGAGGACGTGTCTGTCCCTCCGGCTGACCCTGCGGCAGCAGAACCTTTCGACGACACAGCCACCATCGCCGATGAACCGCTCTTCACAAGGGAAGCGCTAAAGCGACTCGACAAGAAAAGAGGGTTTCGGGCGATGGACACCCAAATTTCCGCGCCCCCTGACATGAGCAGCAGTGACGTCTCTCAAGACGACTCCTCGCAAACCGTGGATGAGGTGAAAAGGCCGCAGAGTGTGCTGGTTTCGATACCCGACGAACCCGTGGAGGGATATGAGGGACCGGCCGAACCGTTCCCACCCTTCTCAACCGAAGCCTCGGCACCCGCGCCCCAGTCCACAGCCCCAGACGTCCACACGAGTGACTTCGCCATGGCCTCCACAATGGCTGACAAAGCCATGCCCGACGTAGGGGCCCTGGATGACATGAGCGCCGACATGGTTGAGACGAACGACCAACCCGCCCGGGACAAATCACCTTTTGAGGCCGTCGAGCCGACTACAGATGAACAACCGCGGAGGGACTGGAACGAACTCTCCGCAGAATCTCCAGTCGAGAAACCTGCCCCAGAAACGCCCGAGGGAAATGACGCTGCTGCCCCCAGCGACGACGTGTTGAACATCGATGATTTGTTAGAGGAATCGGTGCCCGAGGCGATGCCCCCTGCGCCTCCCGGCCCGCCACCGATTCAAGAGAGCAAGCTCGTAGAAGCGGTGGCGGTCGAGGACAAGATGGTGCACCGACACACCGATGAAGAAATGCTTGCTTTGGAAGGGAATTTCTTCGACCGAGCTGAAAACCATTTGCAGCAAGAACAAGCCCTTGAGCAGGCCGTTCGGGATCGCATGCCGGACCAAGCACCGGGTGAGGACCATCACGAAGCCGCCACAGCGCCGGTCACAGACGACGAAGTAGAGGCCTTGGTACAGTCTCTGGGCATCCTCGTTCGCCGTGACAAACAATCCCGACGAATGAGCCTACTCTTCAGTCTGCTCGCCGCCGTCATCGTCATCGGTGTGGGCGTCGCCGGAGCCAATTCACAGACGGGAACCAAAAAATCATCCAAACGACAAGGCAGAAGCACCTCATCCGCAACGCCGGCCACTGTGCAGGTGAGCCAGGGTGAGCTCAAATCTGAAATTACCGAAGAACCAAGCACAAACCGCAGGCAGTCCGAACGTGTCACGGATCTGGATTGGGACGAGGCCGATGAGACCCAAGGCTCCAAACGGAATCGAGCCAGAGCCAAGAGCCCGGGGTCAACTTCGACCCAACAAATGCGCGGAATGCGCGCATCAAAGCGAAAGAAGCCCACCGAAACCATTGAAAAAGATAAATTGAAACAGATGATGGAAGATGAGATTGGGAGGAAGGGGCTTGTCATTGCCATCGAGACCAAGACCAAGGCCAAGAAACGACGTGTAAACAGTGAGGACATCAACCGATTGATCAACGCTCAAATGCGCCATTTTAAGCGTTGTGGTCGAAGCAATATGCCCGGAATGACCCTGAGACTTGTCTTTCGAATCAACACAGAAGGAAGTGTGGATTCCATTCGGACCACACCCTCCACCGGACCCGACCGTGCAGTCCAAAACTGTGTGCGAAACAAAGTCAAAACGTGGCGTTTTCGGCCGCTTGATGAAGCCCAGACATTTCGACGAACGCTTGTTTTTTGATAGGAGTTTCTATGATGCGCACCCTCAATTCCCACTCCTTCACCAAGCTCCTAATTATCGCGGGCCTGAGTTGGGTGGCGATTACCCATGCAAGCATCGCAGAAGCCCAGGTGGAAGTCCGCCTGGAGTTTGTCGCATTCAATGAAGACTTCTCCCAATATGTAGTCCGGTTCCAAGACAATCAACGTGGAACCACGATTCAAATTCGGGAGACAAAGACAGGGGCCATCAAGAAGAATTACATGGTCACTGACACCGAAGACGAACGAAAACGATTGCGGCGCCTGCGAAGACGCTTTCCGGTGACCGGTCACGTGGACCAAATCGGGCCCAAAGGCCGCCACACAATCATGGGCGCTCCGAGCGGAAAGAAATGCTACGAATTGCTGGTTCGGAAAGGCAAGCGCTTCGGCAAATTGACGTCCCTAAAACTCAAAGAAGATGAGACCACAGAGAAGAGAGCGACAGGAATGCTCAAGTCGATCATTTGGGCACCGACAGGTCGCTTTCTTCTCGCCATCGTCAACCAGAAGATCGTCCTAGAGACCGGCGAACTGGACATCGACAATGTCCACTACGTGGCCTTCAAGCCCTGGAGTGTGAAGTGGTTCAAGCCCGATGCCACGGAGACGAATGAGTCCGAGACGACGCCGTAAAAGATTTCGAACAAAGGCAGCCTCGTCACGGCATTGGCTCAATCTGATGCTCTATGCCTTTGTGCTCTTTGTTCTCCTCTTCTTCGTCAACCAACTCTCAGACGACACCGCCAATTGCTACTTTCAGGTCGCAGGACCCGCGGAACCCACCGGAGCAGCACCTCACCCAGAAGACCCACCTGCCGACAACAAATACCCCGCAAAATGACGCATGAACATCCCTGGAATATCAACGCACTACCAATGATTCATGACGCAGCGCGCAAAAATGACTTGACGCATTGACGCGGCGTGTTATCTTTTTCCTGAATCGCTGAGGAGGCAAAAGCCATGAATCAAAATACTGCACGAATAAAATCATTCTTCCAAGACACTTACACTGACGCACAATCGCGGATTACTGAATTGGCCGAACGAGCACAATCATCGCTTGAGAAAGCGCAAACGTCGCTCAAAGATAGTCCCGCTCGCGGGAAGGCACGACTGGAAGAAGTCGTCGCACAATGGTCGGTCAAAGAGCTGATTGACAATCTAAAGAACCACGACGTTTTCGTCCAAAGCGACAACCTACGCTCCGATCTGTATGGGCAATTGGGTTTGGTTTCGACGAACGACTACAAGGCTCTCCACGAAACATTGGAAACCCTACAGAAAGAGTTGAGCGCCTTGACGACAAAAGTGTCGAAGAGCACCGTCGAACTCGGACATATCAAAGGCCAGCTGACAACACTCAAGAAAAAGCTGGCCAAACCATCCACAACCGCCAAGAAGGCGACATCCTCCAAGGCAAAGACCAAGAAGGTCACAGCCAAGTAGATCACCCTCCAAACGACACCTCCGAAGATTTTCTTCGCGACATTGCGGCCATCGCCTTCGGGCAAAGCCGTACCTTTCACACCCTGAGCCTCGTTGCAGATCCTGTAGCGGGGCTCAGTCTTGTCTACCGACCACGACGTACCCTGTGGGCGAGCAAAAACCACCGATTACCGGGAGCATCTGGGAGATGGGTATGCGTTCGCGCTACTACTGAAAAGGAAAGACATCTTCGAGTAAGAAGACGGGATATTCCGCCAAGCGGTTGAACACCAAAACCGTCGTCACCAACACCATCACATAAATGCTCACAAACGCGGTGACATACTCGTGCCACCGACGCCCTCGAAAAACGAGCGCAACGACACCCAAGGTAAAGAAGAGGCTAATCAGCATGACGAAGCCCAAGAGTTTCGCATCCCACACCAACCATCCCGCATAGTAACTATCCATGATGCTCCGTCCCTGAGCGTGTCCGTTCGAGCCAGGCTAGGTTCAACCCATTGATAGTAGCGTGTGCAATGATGGGTGCCAACAACGTCCCCGTGGCCAACACCATCCACCCAAACAATACTCCCGCTACCGCCGCGAATGCCATCCACGCCCAATAGCGACGGATAAAGAAACCGTGTGCCACAGAAAACACAAAAACAGTGGGCCAGAACCCCCACGCGGACTGCATGGCGCCACGAAAAAGCAGCTCCTCCCCGATACCGCTGGTGACAGCCATCAGGACAACATCCCACGTCTGAAGCCGTGGCAAAAGCGCGCGGATTTCGTTCGACAGCCGGCGAACAGCAGCAAACCAACGATGGGCCAGACGACCCACAATCACGACGGCCAGACCCACGCCGAGTCCCATGGCGATCTCAGTGGTCCAGCCCGAACGAATTCCCGGCGCCACCAAATCTTCGAGCCCTGCCCCACGAAGCCATGTCCAACAGACCGCCATTCCCGCAACGGCACCATAAAACCCAACAACTGCTAGCTGATGTACACGGTCACTCACACCCGCGACGCTACCACAGTCTCCTCCGATCGGTCGAATCGCGTCTCGCACGTTACGGGGTCTCCCATGACTGGCCGACACACGCGGAATCAAAAGCGGTGATTTTCTGGCCCACTCCAACTTGGCATGCCAGACTCCACACAGTCGTCAAGCGCGCACAGCGGCGTGTTTTAACCTGGGACTTTCCAGACAGAAGGATAGACAACGAATGGGTACCTGGACAACACCAACCCGATGGGCGCTTATCGCAGCCCTGGCTACAATCGGATGCACGGATGACACAGCCTTGGAAGAGGCCAAACATTGGTACAATCCCTGGTTCCAGGAAGGCGCCGAAGCCGTCGAAAACACCCTGGCACCCACGACTGAGGCCGAGTCCCCGGAAATCGCTGGCGGTGTCGTGGGAGCGGAGGGCGTCCCCGTGGAGCCCACGTTACAGCCGAACTCATCGTTGCCCTATCACGACAGCAACTCCGGTCCGGACACACGCGTAGTTGTCATCAAGATCAAGCGGGGCGAAACACTTGGACTGTACAGCAAGTGGAGTGGCATCCCATCGGACGAACTTCGAGCCCTCAACGAAATGAAACGGAGCGGATTCCGAGCCGGGAAACCATTCCGCCTTTTGCTCGACTCCGTAGGGTGGCGAACGTTTGAAACCGCTCGTGCAGAGCACTTCACCACGCAGGAGAAGGCTTTCTTTAGCCGGAACGAAGTCACGGAATTAGCGCAGTACACCGTTCAAAAGAACGACTCGATCGGAAAGATTGCGAAGACTCATGGCCACATCCCTGTTTGGCTGCTCCGAAAATTCAACGCGAGCTACAATAAGAAGACCCTGAAAGTTGGCGCCGTTCTGTTGGTTCCGAAGTTGAAAAACTTCGGTGAAGGCACCGAAGAAGCTGCAGAGCGACTCTGGGCGGACGCCCCAAATGACGACAAGAGTGGCGCACCCCATTCCACACCCACTGCCAGGGCGGCCAAGAGCCCGACGTCACACGCTGCTCCCACAAAGACAGCCTTCATAGAATCCACCGGACTGGACATCAAGGTGGTGCGCAACGAGACCGTGGGACATTACAGTGGCTGGTCCGGCCTCTCTCTCCAATCGATCCTAAGCGCGAATCCGTCGCTGAATCCTGACCTCATCCAGGCGGGACAGTCCATTCACATGCCCATGCCGGACGCACGCATCGCCGACTTCTACCAAAAGCGGCGGCTATTTCACGGACCACGCACGCCGAAGGCAGCGCCAAACACGACGGTCGCCAAGGCCGAAGCGGTCACCAAGCCATCACCTGCGGTTCCGGCGCCACCAACGCCTCTACAAAAACACCGCGTAGCGTCGGGCGAGACCGCTTGGGCGATCGCCGTCAAACGCTACAAGATCAGCCTCACAAAGCTCCAACGAGCCAATCCCGGGAAGAACCTGGATCGACTCCATGAAGGGGATATTCTTAACATCCCTGGCACTGTGAGACGCCCCGGGGGCTCGAGCTCCAATCGGACGCCGTAACACTTTGTAATTACAGGCACTTTCTAGCTTTACAACGGGCCGTCCTGTGTGGTAGAACACCCTTAGTTCTCTCCCGCATATAACCCGCTGAGGAAAGCGTTTAAATGGCCACCGATCAACCCACGCCAGAAGAAGAAGTTGCCCAACAAAATTTGGGATCTGATGCGTACGATGCCGATAGCATTCAAGTCCTCAAGGGACTCGAAGCGGTTCGGAAACGACCCGGCATGTACATCGGTGACACGGACGACGGTTCGGGGTTGCACCATATGGTGTTTGAAGTCGTCGACAATTCGGTCGACGAATCCCTCGCCGGGCACTGCGACACCATCACCATAACGATTCATACGGACAACTCCGTCACAGTCGTTGACAACGGTCGCGGTATTCCCGTGGGTGAGCATGAAGACGGAAAGAGCGCGGCTGAAGTTGTCATGACCGAGCTCCATGCGGGCGGAAAGTTCGACCAAAACTCCTACAAGGTCAGCGGCGGTCTCCACGGTGTGGGCGTCTCCGTCGTCAATGGCTTGAGCGAGCAGCTCAACTTGGAAATTTGTCGAAACAACCAAGTGCATAGCCAAAATTTCACACGCGGAATTCCCGACGGACCCCTAGAAGTTGTGGGCAAGACGGAGCGAACGGGAACGAAAATCCGGTTCAAGCCCGATCATGAGATCTTCACCGACACGGTGTTCAGCTTTGACGCATTGAGCCAGCGGCTTCGTGAAATGGCGTACTTGAATAAGGGCCTCTCCATTCTCATCACCGACGAACGGGATGGCCGAAGCCACAAGTTCCAGTTTGAAGGTGGTATCACCTCTTTTGTGTCCGAATTGGCGGCCAACAAACAGAAGATTCACGAAGCCCCCATCTTCATCGAAGCGCAGCGTGACGACGTCACAATAGAGGTGGCATTGCAGTGGACGCAGGCCTATCAAGAGACCTCGTTCTATTTCACCAACAACATTCGAAACCGCGACGGCGGCACACACATGACCGGCCTCCGAGGTGCGCTGACTCGAACTGTCAATGATTACGCCACCAAGCAAAACCTCCTTAAGAAGGGCCAAGGCGTACTCAGCGGAGAGGATGTTCGGGAGGGGTTGGTCTCCGTCTTGTCGGTGAAAGTACCGGACCCCAAGTTTTCGAGCCAAACCAAAGACAAATTGGTATCGAGCCACGTGCGCACGGCCGTAGAGACCGTCATTAACGAAAAACTCGCCGAGTGGTTGATTGAGAACCCCAAGGACGCCAAGGAAATTGTCGGCAAGGCCTGTGAGGCGTCCTATGCACGTGAAGCCGCACGCAAAGCGCGCGATTTAATTCGACGCAAAGGAGTGCTGGACACAGCCTCTCTGCCGGGGAAGTTGGCTGACTGTCAATCCAAAGATCCCGCGGAATCTGAACTCTATATCGTCGAGGGTGATTCGGCCGGTGGCAGCGCCAAACAGGGTCGAAACCGCCGTAATCAAGCCATTCTTCCCTTGCGCGATAAGATTTTGAATGTGTGGCGTGCCCGTTTTGACCGCATGTTGTCGTCCGCGGAGATTGGCACGCTGATCACCGCGCTCGGATGTGGCATCGGCGAAGAACATTACGATATCAACAACCTTCGCTATCACAAAATCATCATCATGACGGATGCAGACGTGGATGGCGCGCACATCCGGACGTTGCTCCTGACATTCTTCTTCCGTCAGTTCCCTGAAATCATTGAACGCGGATACATCTATTTGGCTCAGCCGCCACTCTACAAGCTAAAGTACGGCCGCAAAGAAACGTATTTGCAAGACGAAGAGGAACTCAACTCAATTCTGTTTAATAATGGAAGCGACAATATTCGACTCCAAGCGGACGGGGCCAAGATAGCCCTGCAAGACGCCGAATTGGTGGAAGTCCTGCAGAACATACGCCAGTACCAAGAGGTCTTGAAGCGATTCGAACTTCGGATGGATACACGTGTACTGGATACCTGGCTCAAACACACAACGCTCACGCCAAAATCCCTGTCCAGCAAAGCGTCTCTGGAAGAGCAAATGAAAGAGGCCGTCGAGATCCTAGAAAAGACATGGGTCGAGATGGCTCCGATGGATTGGACCATTTACGAAGATGAAGAGCACGGCGTGTCCGCCATTGAGGTCAAATCGCGCGTGGGTGGCTCGGCCCGAACCACTCGCTTTGATTTCGCCTTTGCCAATTCCCCCGAATACAAAGAATTGCAAGAGCTGATGGCGCAATTCAAAGCGTTGGGCAAAGCGCCTTATCGCGTGTACACGGATGACGGCAAAGAGGACGTCACATTCACGGACATCCTCGACGTCCTCTCCCACATTGAAGGGCGCGGGAAAAAGGGCGTCTCCATCCAACGATACAAAGGGTTGGGCGAGATGAATCCGAACCAGTTGTGGGAAACCACCATGGAGCCCGTCAACCGGACGCTGCTCCAAGTGCGTGTGGATGACATGATTGAAGCCGAACAGACCTTCCAGGTGTTGATGGGTGACGAAGTCGAGCCCAGGCGAGACTTTATTGTCGAGAACGCGCTCAACGTACAAAACCTCGATATCTGAGCCATGGAAGGATACCTCGCCACCGTCGAACGGTTCTTCTTGGTCCTTCGACGTCAAGGCTTAATGCTGTCGCCGCAAGACATCGAATGCATCGAACGCTGGGAGAAGGACAGCGTTCCCGTGGACGTCGTCTGTCGTGGACTGTTGCGAGGCGCCCATGACTTTCGGGAGAACCAGGGTTCCGAGGCTCGTCTTCCTCATCAAATTGAGCGTTTTAAAGACGCCGTACAGTCCGAATTGGCGAATGACTCCGATCACGGCATGCTCTCCTCTACGACTCCCCAAGACTCACACGCCCTGCCGTCAGCCTTGGTGACTGAAGCGTTCGACCCCAATCCTCCCAGCACTGATCATGTCGCCGCGTATCAGGCCGCCTGGCGTCAGTTGGAGCAGGACCCACACGGAACAATGGGCAATACGCTCGCCGATGCGGATCTTGCGGCTGTAACCACCTTCGTCGCGACGCTCAGCGAAGACGAACAAAACGCAATCGAAGAATGGGTTGACGAACGTCTAGCACCTGAGCGACACATGTTGGGCGTACAAGGCCTCACTGTTCGCCGGGAAGCCCTCTTGGAAGATGTGGTGCGCGAACGCTATGGCCTCGCACTTCTGAAGGACGCATAACAATGGATAGTAAATCTGCCAACTGTCTCCACTGTGAAAACTTAGGCTATACCACCCATGGCAAAAATCGATGGGCCCATGCAGAGATCTGCTCTTGTCGTGTGCCGTGCGAAAAATGCGATGGACATGGCACACGGGTGGAGCGAGGCGACGGGGGCAAAACCTGGGTCTCTGACTGCACCTGCCGCCTGGTCTCAAAACGCGTTCAGCGATACAATGCAGGCCATCTCCCAGCCCGCTATCACGGAAAAACCGTGGAAGACTTTCAGATTGCTAACGACAGCCAACAGGCAGTAAAGAAATGGTTGCTCGGATTTCAGAAACGGGGCAAGGAAGGCGATAGCGGCTTCCTTCTTTTCGGTGGCCCAGGTGTGGGGAAGACCCACCTCATCTGTGGAATCCTCCGTTTCTTGATCATGGAACGTGGATTGAACTGTCGATACATCGATTGTTTTCAACTCCTCGCCGAACTTAAAGCCACTTTTGAACACGGTTCGGGCACCAGTGCCCTAATGGAAGACGTATGTCGTGTGCCTATTCTGGGTATGGACGAGCTTGGCAAGACCCGCCCCAACGGTTGGCAGCATGATGTTCTCGACCAAATTATCAGCCGCCGATATGACGAAGGACTCACGACCTTCATCACGACCAATTACGGAATGAAAAGCAAAGCAGAGGCACCCGCCGGGGCGAGTCGGGATGACCAGCACTGGATGGAACAAGCGGGAAGCACCTCATTGACCGATCGCGTCGGCGCACGTATTAACAGTCGACTCCATGAGATGTGCGTCCCCTTTCACTTGCAGGGCATGGACTACCGACAGAGCGATCGTATCGCCCAATAACAACCGTACGCAGCCTGATCGCTTGAAATAATGGCACACCTTGGCTACAAGAGGGCGACCATTCGAAGGAGAATTCATGGGCAGAATGAGCCGTATCGTTATTGTTGTTGGGCTGGCGTGCCTGGTTGGACAAAGTGGATGCAAGAAGCCAAAGCAATTTGTGCTCACACGCCAACAAGAGGCCAAGGTGGCGAACGCTATCCTGAGCGAAGCCCCCAAACCACAAATTACACTCAATGCGGAATTGGATGGAAAGATTCGGCTCCTCGGCGTCGATATAGAACCGGCCTCTGATAAGTTGAAAGCGGGCGGGCAGGTTCGACTGACCTTCTACTGGGAATGCCTGCAGGAGATCAGCGACGACACCGAATGGATGATCTTTATCCACCTGGAAGCACCGGTCTCTGGGGGCGGAGTCACACGCCTGAACGGTGACCATCATGCCGTCGAAGATAAGCCAATGGGCAAGGTTGGACTCTACCCCATCTCTCAGTGGAAAAAGGGACAGATCATCAAAGACACCAAAACGATGAAACTGGCTACACCCGACAAGCGTCCCGTTGGTCCCGGGCCCGCGGTGATCTACACAGGCGTCTTTGACGCCACCGCTTGGCGACTCCACCAGCAGGATGTCCGAATGACGCTGAGCAACACAGCCCCCGTGAAGAGTGACGGCAAGGGTCGGCTGGAAGTGGCTCGATTCAAGATTGGGGGCCGAGCGGCACCCGTGCGAACGGCCAAACCCAAAGAGTTGCAGGTGCGACGGGCCATCGGTGAGATCATTGTGGACGGTAAATTGGACGAGGTCACGTGGCGCGCCGCCCTCCCCTCCCCTGTGTTCAGACAAGCGAACGGGCAACCCGCGGGCCGGGATCTCTTCACGCAAGTCAAACTCTTGTGGGACGACAAGGCGCTCTATGCCGGATACACGGTGCATGACGAAGAGATCAACACACCCTATTCCAACCGAGACGACCACCTATGGAAAGCCGACTGTATCGAGATGTTCTTGGACCCAGGCATGGACTCGAAAAACTACATCGAATTGCAGGTTTCACCCAAGAATGTCGTGTTCGATGCCCTGTTCAAAACCCACAAATCCCCGCATTTCGAAGAGAGTAAAAAGTGGAACCTGCCAGGTCTGAAGACCGCAGTCCACGCCGGTATACTGGGACGCGGCGGGCGCACCAAGAAGGGCTGGACTGTGGAGGTCGCCATTCCTTGGAGTGGCCTGACCAGTGCCGACGCCGCGAAACCCTCGGAAGGCAGTCAATGGAAGGCCAATTTCTTCCGTATGGAGAAACGTGAAAAAGGCATGGGGGCAACCGCCTGGTCCGCAGCAGCGGACTTTCATGACTTCAGCAAGGCCGGTCTTATTCGATTCGTGAGTACGCCAGAACAAACGCGCAATGCGCTTGTGAAAAAACAAAAAGAGGCCACCGGAAAAGCGGCTGTACCCGTCGTGCCCACCGCGGTTCGCGCAAAGACCGCCCCGGCGGCGCTCGTGCCCATTAAGGCCGTAACGAAACCCGCTCGTGAAGCCGCCCCTACAACCGCAGCACCCACGACTACCCGCTAACCCGTGCAGCGAATCATCGACATCATGGCTCGGCTGCGGGCGCCGGATGGATGCCCCTGGGATCGGGAGCAAGACGCCCATTCCCTCAAAGCCTACATCATCGAAGAAGCCTACGAAGTCTGTGAAGCTATCGAATCGGGCGATCCGAAGAAGCTCTGTGACGAGTTGGGCGATCTGCTACTCCAGGTGGTGTTTCAGGCCCAAATCGCCAACGAGTCCGGTGCGTTCAACATTAACGACGTCGTCAACGCCATCAGTGACAAAATGGAACGCCGCCATCCCCACGTGTTCGGCGACGAGACCGCCGAAAGCGCCGAGCAGGTCATGGAGCAATGGGAACAGCGCAAGCTCCAAGAAAAAGGCCGCAAGGGCTACTTGGATGGCATTCCAAAACACCTGCCGGGATTGCTCAAGGCGCGACGTATTTCCGACAAGGCTGCCTTGGTCGGATTTGAGTGGCCAACCATCGACGGTGCCAAAGACAAGGTGGACGAAGAGTGGGCGGAGTTGCAGCACGCCGCCAAGCAAGATTCACACGAGGACGTGGTCCACGAACTCGGTGACGTGCTCTTCGCCTTGGTCAACCTCAGCCGCTACCTAAAAGCCGATCCCGAGGACGCGCTCCGACGCACTGTAGGTCGCTTTTCAAAGCGCTTTCGCTATGTGGAGAATCAAATTCTGGCACGGGGCGAGCAACTACAGGATGTCGGCCTTGAGGCCATGGACGCATTGTGGGAAGAGGCCAAACGCCTCGAGAGGGATGCCAAGTAGTGTCTTAGGGGCACACGGGAGGAACTTCTTCCGGCGTGATCCGAACCGCTTTGAATCCTGCGGTCAAACAGGCCGCTTCGCCCCCTACAATTTCTTTGCAACTGTCCCAGTCCAGGTCACCACCGCCGTTAAACACGGGAATTAACGCTTCCAACGCTTGATACTTCTCGCCACAACCATCGCACTTGCCGTCGGCGCTCACAAAATCCGGTCCGAAATCGCCACACATCTCGTCGCTAAGTTTGTCCGGGCTAAGATCCAGACACACACAGGTGCCAAGCAATCCTTCTTTGGCCAAAGCGGCAGCGAACACCCCTTCCAAAGTGTCCTGATCGCGAGGATTACAGATCCCCGAACAGGTGAGTTG
>Ga0114996_10002493_pt1 | contig 23856 bp, 28 predicted proteins | sample ArcticOcean_MG_C_4_FD_87039 | JGI IMG/M metagenome (GOLD analysis project Ga0114996, IMG submission 87039) | Marine microbial communities from western Arctic Ocean - ArcticOcean_MG_CB4_134 | ecosystem: Environmental > Aquatic > Marine > Oceanic | place: Arctic Ocean: Canada Basin | collected... | reverse complement strand
GCTTAAATTTGAAAAAAATTATTTTGAGAATGAAGAATCAGGCTATACACATATAGAGCTTAAGGAAGAATCTGAAAAGATTGGATTTTTTACAACTGAGGGAGTGAGTTTTAGTGAATTGCCCGTCTTTATTTCCCCTGGATTAGATAGATTATCCATAGTTAATTTTGATATTGATGATGAACCAATAAAGATCAGGTGGGCTTTGATGTTCCTTGTTTTGGCGCTAGTTATTATCTTAGGGTTTGTGATATACATTGTGGCTCAAGAATGGTATAGGAAAAAATATGAGAATTATCTATTTAGAGATCAGACTAATTTGTACAATCTACTCTATTATATTGATAACTCTAAGCGTAAAGGTCATAGTGAAGGGGAAATTGTTAGAAATCTTGCAAAATCTGGTTGGAAAAGAGAACAAATTAGATATGCTATTAAGAAACATGCTGGAAGGAGAACAGGAATGTTTGAGATCCCAATAAACAAGATCTTGGTTAAATTAAGGAAGAAGGGAGTTAGCGTGCCTAAACCGATAAACAGGGTTAAACCTCAAGGAGTAGCACCTCCAAGGGCAGTCTCTCCAGGTAGATTTCCTCCTAAAATCCCCAGAAGAATGATGCCTCATGGAGAACCTTCGCCTAAAAATAGGGAAATATTCTTTAAGAAATGAGTAATTGAGCATACAAAAATTTAATAAAGCATTTTCACAGAATCATAATATGGTGATAAAAATCTTAAAGAATTTCTTCAAGCGTGTTTTTTCAAATATGTTTAAAGGGAAAGAGGACATAAAACTAGGATTTTATGGCCCTCCAAATGCAGGAAAGACTTCTTTAGCCAATAGGCTTTGTAAAGATTGGACTGGGGAAGAAATGGGGAGCGTGAGTAATGTTCCACATGAGACACGTAGCGTTCAATTCAAAGAAAAAGTTGAAATTGAGTATAAAGGAAAGACAATGACCTTTAAGATGGTAGATACTCCTGGGATTTCTACAAAGATAGATTATGAAGAATTCTTAAAATACAAGGTAAGTAAGAAGGAGGCTAGAAAGAGGGCTAAGGAAGCAACCCAGGGAGTTATTGAGAGTATTCAATGGTTAGATGATATGGATGTGGTAGTAGTTGTTTTAGATGCTACAGAGAACCCATACAATCAAGTTAATATCACAATTATTGGTAATCTGGTTGCTAGAAAAATTCCAGTATTGATTCTTGCCAATAAAATTGATAAAAAGAAAGCTGATATTAAAAAGATAGAATCGGCATTCCCAGAATATGATGTGGTGGGGATAAGTGCAAAATTCGGAAAGAACTTGGAGGAGTTTTATGAGTCTATTTTTAAGCTAAGTAAAAAAGTATAATCGTTAGTATTAAAAAGTATATTTTATAATACATATAATAGAAGAGGGTGAATATGGCAAAGAAAAATAAGAAAAATATTGGTAAGATAAAAGGATTTTCTCTACAATTTTTACCTTATTCTGAAATAAAGGGACTTGATAGTGATGGGCGAATTAAAAAGATCCTGGGCATAATTTTGGGCAATAGTATTTTGATTCTTCAGGGAAGATTGGAGCCAGAAGAGGAGTCTAGATTGATTGGGGATACCATGGCAATGATTGGACATGTTAATAATTTTAAGGGAATTGAATTGGCAGTTATTGGAAGCAATGGAGGAGGTTTTCTGGGGAATATAAGGGGAAATATTGTTAAGGCATTATCTGGAGGAGATCTTGGAGCCACAACAATAATAGGTCCTGCTAGTGTGGTTAAAGAAATTAAGCGTAATCCTAAGAAAATTGAGTTGTTGTTGAAGAGGTAGGGCAAATATGGAAGAAGTGAAAAAAGTATTGCCTGAACAAGAGAAGAATTTATAAGTTTAGCCTCCTTTAGAGAAAGTAAGGTAATTAAAAGTGGCACATCAATGCGTTAAATGTTCAAGAATAATCCCCATAGCAAGTAAAGAATTAATAGAAGGGTGTGCTGATTGTAAAGGACATTTCTTTTTCTACATCAGAGAAGAACAACTAGAAAAGATCAAAGCAGAACCTGTTGAAATCCCTGAAGCACAAAAAGAGAGCATAGAGCGAGACATAAGGGATATGGCAGGAATTATTGAACCAAATGCCCCAGTGATATTAGATATAGAGTCAGTAAGAGTTACGGGTGAAGGAAAGTTTGAATTAGATATTGTTAATTTATTTAGAAAGGATCGACCTTTAATTTACAAACTAGAAGAAGGTAAATATATAATTGACTTAGCAAGTACTTTAAAACAAGATTTTAAAGAAATTGTTGACCCTGATAAAGATTCATAATTGCTATAAACATTAATAAACTATCTTCTCTAGTATTGATTATGAGTAATAAAATAAACTCTATTTTAAAAGAGGTTTTGAAGAGAGTTAATCCTAAGAAGGAAGAACTAGATTACGTGGATAAGTCTTTGAAAGAATTTCTTAAAAACATTAATGGAAAAATAAAGAAAAGTAAAATCAAAGTTGATGTGTTTATTGGGGGAAGTTTTGCAAAAAAGACGGTCATAAGAAAAAATGAATATGATGTAGATGTTTTCTTAAGATTTGATAAGAAGCATAGAGAAGAAGTCTCAAAACTAACTAAAAATTTATTGAAAGGAGTTAAGGGAGTATCTTTGATCCATGGATCTAGAGATTATTTTCAGATAAAGCTTGATAAGGGATTTATTATTGAATTGATCCCTGTAGTCAAAGTGAATAATCCTGATCAAGCAGAAAATATTACTGATCTTTCATACTCTCATGTAAAGTATATCAATAAAAAGGTGAAGTCTCAGAAAGTCTTAGATGAAATAAAGATCTTGAAGGCATTTTGCTATGCCAATGGAACCTATGGTGCTGAATCATATGTAAAAGGATTTTCTGGTTATGCCATAGAATTATTAATCGCCCATTATGGAAGTTTTATTAAATTCTTAAAAGAAGTTGTGAAGGATAAGGAAAAGATTGTCATAGATACAGAAAAGAGATATAAAAATAGGTCACACGTATTGATGGACATTAATAGTTCTAAACTTAATTCACCAATTATTGTTGTGGATCCTACTTCAATGAGCCGTAATGCTCTTGCAGCACTTTCTGAAGAGACTTTTAAGGGATTTAAGAAGTCTGCATCTAAATTTTTAAAAAACCCTTCAATACGAGATTTTGAAGTGGTAAAGATTGATTTAGAAAAAGTTAAAAAAGAAGCAAAGAAAAAAGGAAATGATTTTGTATTGATTGAGCTTGGAACAACTAGGCAAGAAGGAGATATTGCTGGGACAAAACTATTGAAGTTCTATAATCATTTAGCAGAACAAATCTCTAAGAGTTTTGATATAAAGAAAAAAGGTTTTGATTATCTTGGTGGAAAAGAAGGTCAATGCTTCCTTGTTGCTAAACCAAAGAAAGAGATTTTATTTAGTGGACCTTTTGTAAAGGATAAAACTAATTCTAAAGCATTTAAGAAGAAACACAAAAAGAGTTTTGTTAAGAATGGCAGACTTTACTCAAAAGCTAAAGTGAGCGTTAATTTGAAGAAATTCTTAGAAAATTGGAAAACAAAATATAAGGGTAGACTTAGTGAAATGTATGTTTCAAAAATTAAGATTTCTTAGAGTAAAAACTTTATTTAATTGCTTTATCAAATAGAGAAGCAAATGATTGTGAGAAAAATTCTGAATTAAGCCATATTGCTGAATCTCCTTCACTTGACTCCTTTGATAAGTAGAAAAGAACTTCCTTTCTATCTATAATGAAGAATTTTGTATCAATGTTTATTCTTTTAATCTTTGTTTGTAATCTTTTTTCAAGATCCTTTATTAGCTCTTCATCTCCTGATAGAGCCATTATAACTTTAATCTTACTCTTTACTAAGTTTTCAAAAGTTTGTTTAAACAAGCTCTTTTTAGAAGCTACTTCATCAGCATTAGTACAGATTATTACTTCTTTAGTTGCATTTTGCATTATTTCTCTTAAATAACTTGAAATGTTTGATTTTCCTTTAAGAGCAGCTGAAAGATCTTCTCTTTTAACTGGCTCTATACCTTCCTTGTATAGTTCTTCTAATTGAATGAATTCAGCGGTTGTTCTTATCTTAGATAAATTAACTACCTTTTCATCTGCATCTCTCTTAACTCCATTCTTTAGCTTTTCTAAGATCATATTTGGTTTTACACCTAAGTATTTTACTGGTTTACCTAACTTAACTATTGCGAAACCTCTCTTCTCTAAACTCTCTAATACGTCGTAAGTTCTTGATCTTGGGACTCTTGATATCTCTGCTACTTCACCTGCTGAAGCAACACCCTTAGAAAGCAAAGCTAACCAAACTTTTGTTTCATAAACATTAAGGCCAAAGTAGTCCTTAATCTTGTTGATTAATTCTTGTTTAACTAGCATTTTTCACTACTCGGGTCAGATAATTCTCCTTTATAAAGTTTGCTATTGTGTTACCTTTTGGGAGTAGGGACATAGTGGAAAGTTTTATAAGTCAGTTTATTTTAAAGAATTTATGACAAAAAATGATGAAGAGTCTTATATGGGAATGGGACGAAAAAACAGGCTATATGAAGAGTTTGAAGGCGAATGGGTAGTGATAATCTCATTAACCGGTAGAAACTATGCTGGCCTTTTGCAAGAGCCGAGCGAAGGACATGCAATTCTTGGTCCGCATCAAGCAGGTTTTTACTCTGCTGAGGGAGAATATACTGCAGGTATAAAAGAAGAAGGAGAATTAAGAGTTAATATTATGAGGGGCCTTGAAAGTATTCAATTTACTACTAGAGAAAATATAGAGGGAAGTTGTGTCAATACAAATAATGCCAATGGAGAAGAGGCATTGGAAAAAATAGCTGCTAATGGTTCCACTCTAGAAGACGATTCACAAAAGTAATTTAGTTACTAACATTCCTAAGAATATTCCTGCAGTTATATAAGGCATTGCAGGATAGAATTTCTTCTTTCTTCCATAGAAAAATATATATGATAACCCTAAGGCTGCTCCAATTATTACAAACAATGAAGCCAAAGGAACTGAAATGCCTGCAATTGTGGTAAAACCATATTCTTTTAACATTACTCCTGAAGCTAAAATTGGGAATACTACATCCCCTCCACCAAGAATTGCAAAGTTTATCTTAAACTTCTTTCCCTTTTCTTTGCTTTGCTTACTCTTGGGAATATTTTTGGCAGCTTTTATCTTTTCCTTTAATTTCTTAGTCATATGTGGAATAAAGAATCCTGAAAATACATTCAATTCTTGAATTTGATATTTGGCCATCTTCTGCATTATTCCAGATTTCCAAACTGCCCAAGCATCATAAAGAGAAATGATCACTAAAAGGAAGATCATTGTTTTTAGATTTAAGAGTGGAACAAAAACTGCAGCAATTCCGGGGTAAACAAATAACTCAGTTAGATTATGGATTATGAAAGTATTTTTGAAGATTTTTATGAAAGCTAATGGGAGCGCAATAATCAGGGCAACTATGGAAGCATATTGTAAACCGGAGAAAATTGCATTAAAAGCAATTCCTAAAGAAAGTGCGACAACCAAGAAAAACCAAACTTTGATAATTATTGCAGCATTGAAGCGCATCAATAAAAATAAGAGCCCCATGGCAATGATGAACGCAAAGATTATGGAATAGAAGAACGCTGAGTAATCTACTTCTTCTCTAATTTCAGGAGTTTCTAATCCATAGGGAAGAGGATCTACTCCGGTAACATTGAACATTTGTCCATCTACTACTTGAACAGGAGAATAATGATTTATTACAAAGATTCCAATAAACTGAGTTACAAGAAACATTGATAACAACAACAAAGTTATTTTTAGATTATGTTTCATAAAAACCTCCTGCGGGTTTTTGATCCAGCATCCTCAAAAGCTTCCTTATGCCTCCTGTGGAAGCTAAATTCGGTTTCGCCCATTGTTTCTTTAATTTTTAATCACCTAAGAAAATTAAGTATAATTGGTTTTTAAGATTATCTTAATCTAATTGTTTCTAGATTTCTAGGAACAGTAGTTTCTACTCTTTGAGCCTTATATAATGCGGAAGCTAAATCTAAAGATTTAGAAACCTCACCGTGGTTTATTAAAATTCTCTTTGGTTTTGGACGCATATTATTAAAGAAAGACATTATTTCTGATCTTCCTGCGTGAGGAGATAAACCACTTAATAATTCAACCCTCATGTTAACATCTATTTTTCTCTTTCCTGAACCTAATTCATCTTCCACCATTACCTGTTTTGCTCCTTCTTGAACTTGCCTACCCATTGAACCTGGCCCTTGATAACAACTTAGAATCATCATATTGTTTTGGTTTCCAGCAAAAGCCTTGAAATATTCTACTGATGCTCCTCCAACAAGCATTCCTGAAGTTGCAATTACTATGCATGGGCCACCCTCTATTACTTTCTTTCGCTCTTGGGCTGAACCAACTCTTTCAAAAATATCTGAAAGGAAAGGATTTTTATCTTGGAATATTTGATCTCTTACTTTACTACTTAAGAAATCTGGATATGCAGTATGTATTGCGTTGATGTCCCAAATCATACCATCGATATACATTGGAATCTTTGGTAGAAGGCCTTCCCTTATTGCTTCTTCAACTCTAAGAATTGTTTCTTGGGCATGCCCTAAACCTAATTCTGGGATTAAAACTTTCCCACCATTATCAACAGTTTCTTTAACCATCTTTATGAATTTTGCTTCAGTTTCTGCCCTAGGGGGCAAGATGTCTGTTTTTGCTCCATAGGTTGACTCAGTTATGGCTGACTCTACTCTTGGAAAATTTGTAACTGCGGGTTCTAATAATCTAGTTTTAGAATATTTATAATCTGCAGCGTAAAGCAGATTATGTGATCCATTACCAATATTTAGATGCACCATTGAACTTCCAAGAACATGTCCTGAATTATAGAAAGTAATTCTTATGTCTGGGGCCACATCAGTAACTTCATTATAACCTAAACAAATGCTATGTTTTACCATTTCTTTTATATCTACTGAACTAAATATTGGTTTGACTGCTTGTTTGTATGCTACACCAATAAAATCTAAGTTAAGTAAGGCTGCAATATCTCTTGTTGGGGCAGTCATATAAACTGGACCCTTATACCCCATTTTATACAAGTAAGGTAATAATCCCACATGATCTAAATGTGCGTGAGAGATAATTACTGCATCCAATTGTCCGATATCGAATTCCGGGATATTAAAGTAAGGAAATTTATCTGCACCACTTGAAGAAACATCAACTCCACAATCAAGAAGTACCTTTGACTTAGGTGTTTGCAATAAAAGGCAAGATCTTCCAACCTGTCTTCCTGAACCTAGGAAAGTTAACCTAACCCAAGTATCTCGCTTTTCTGGATTCCAATCCTCATAGATTTTTTTCCCTATTTTATCTAAAAATTTCCTTCTATAATTATTATTTGCATAAAGTACTTCGCGAATATTCTCCGTAATTTTACTCTTTATTGAAGCGGCTCTTTGAACTTGTGGAGTCCACAACGTTTCATTTTTTATTTGATCTATAATTGAACCTTGTTTTCCGATTACTAATCCTGGCTTTTTAGCTTCAATTGTTAAAACGCTTCTATGGGAATCGAAATAAATCCCAGTTATTTCTGCTTCAGCAGGAATAATCTCTCTTATTTTCTTTTCAGTCTCTTCTTCATTCATTAGGATCTTTTGGTCTGATCTTAATTCAATTCTCTTCTTTATTTCGTTAACGATCTCTCTGATTTCTCCGCTACCTTCTTTGAAGAATTTTTCGTTATCTGTATAGAGAACTACATTTGCTCCTTCAAATGATGCGTCAGAGACCTTTCCATGAAGTCTTTCCTTTATTTGTTTTAGAATATCCATTTTTCACCTAAGTAAATATTTATTATGATTATTGATCCTTTAATGTTAGCTCTATTTTTTGTTTTGAAACTTGCTCTATTTTGTCTTTAGTTACTGTGTAAATATCAATTCCTTCTCCAGAAGCAGGATCTCTCCCCATAGAGGCCATTATACATTTCTTTGCAAGTGCTGTTCCTTCTTCCAAAGTTAATCCTTTTTTGTAATCTGAATCTAAAATTGGATTACAATGAACCATTCCAGAACCAGTTGCTACAAAATCTGTAGATTGAATTAAAAAACCATCAGGGTTTATATCGTAAAGATAGACTCCTTCTATGTCTTTTCCCCCTAACAGGAAATGTGTGATTGCGGGAATCATTGAAGGTTGCCTTATGTTTTGATAGGCAATGCTTGAAAATAAGTTTGCTGCTTGTTTTATTGTAGATCTTGTTCTTGCCTTTAATTCTTTTAATTTTAATTCAGCACGAACAATCTTTATTAATTTTCTTGTATCTGAAGCAACTCCTGCAGTTGTGACGATGATATCACTATTAACTTCTAAGATTTTGTCTTGATTTTTTCCTGCAATGTATGATACTCCGCCATCTCCCCCATATGTGGCTCTTTTATCTGCAGCTATAACAATTCCGTCTTTACAGACAATTCCAACAGTTGTAGTTCCTGTCTTTGTAACATGTTTCCTTAATTCTTGATCCATTTTTTTAAAATAAATAATATCTAATTAATCTTATTAGAACTTATAATAATTTGTTAATCTTTAGCTTTATAAGTTTTTCGGAGTGAGGGTTTATTAATCAATATATGAGGAATTACTGTGAATAGGAGGAGTGTTTAATTAATAAAAATAATTATTCCTTCAAACTAATTCCGCTCTCTTTTCTTAATTTGATTACTTTATCTACAAAACCTTCAATTTTTTGTTCATGGGAGACAATTATCAATTGGGCCACTTCTAGTTGCTCTAAAACTTCCCTCATTTTGTCTAATTGTGAATCACTAAACCCGTCAGTTGGTTCGTCTAAGATAACTAAATCTCTAGTCTTTATTTTGCTTAACATTGAATTGATTACTTGATTTAGTGCTAATCTATATGCTAAAGCCACGGCGGTTCTTTCTCCGCCTGAAAGATATGAATAATCAAGCTCATAGTCTTGTTGTTCAATTATTGGGCTGAAATCATCAGATAACCTTACATTGAAATTATCTGAAACTAACATTGAGAACCACTTTGCGAAAACCTCTGAAAATTCTGATTTAAGCCTAACCATTACATTCTTTTCTATGTCTGAAATTATTAATGTAAAACGCTTAGTTAACCAAGAATCTAATTCTTGGAGGTAATTTAATTCTTTTTTTATTTCCTCCGTTTGAAGTATTCTTTTTTCTAGTTCTGTTGTCTGTGTAAGGAAGACATTTATCTCCCTTCTTAATTCGGCTAGTTTTATTTCTGACATTTTTTCTTCTCTTTGAGCAATTTGTAACTCTTCTTGTTTTTTCCTAAAAATTCCATCAAATTTTGCTAATTCAGTAAGGGAATTTCTTAGAGTCTCTGTTTGTCCTTTTAACAATCCTGCATCTTTACGGTTAGATTCAATTTGTTTCTCTAATTCTTCCATACGTACTCTTTTCTCTTGTACTCCCTGCAATCTTACTCTTAGGATATTTAGATCATTTATTTGTTTTTGAGAAGAATTTATCTCTTCATCAAGGATCATTATCTTCTTTGTAAGATCTTGTTTCTCTATTGTTAGTTCTTTAACTGAATTTACATTACTAGAAACATCTGACTCTAACTTATTAGAAACATTGCTCTTGTAAACAGGATCTACATCTTGTAAACAAGTTGGGCACATTTCTAAATTTGAAAGCTTGTTTTTTATGACTTCACTTTCAGTGTTTTTTGACATAAGGGAATGAATTGTTGAATTAATTTGTAGATTCTTTTCATTAAGATCGTCTTTTTTTGTTTTTGATTCTATAATGTTCTTTTCTAGTTGTTCTATTCTTAAGGGATCAAATTCTAAATGTGCGGATTCTTGGAGTTGTGACTTTAATTGGGTTAGAGTATTCTCTCCTTCGATGATTGATTGCTCTTTTGTCTTAACTAGAATTTGTGTCTTTTCAATTTCGTTTTGTAAATTATCCTTTTCTTTTATTTTTTCATCAATTTCCACATTCTCTTTTTCAATTAGTTTTCTTGCTTCAACTTTTATCATTAATTCTACTTCAAACATTGATGACTCCCCATTTTTTTCCTGAATCTGTTTTTGTTTGACTTCTAAGTCTTGTTTATCTTTATCTAAATTGAAAGTCATTCCCTCTTTCAATTTTCTTTGATCACGTATTTTTGAGTTTATGATTGAAACATTTTCTAAGACTTTTTTGTACTTATCTACTCCAAAAACATGTCTTAGAGTATTAAGTCTAGAATTTGAATCTTGAAGAATTATTTGTTTCATCTCTTCTTGGGGAGTATAGACTGTGAATTTGTAAAGGAGATTTTGTTTTTTTGAAAATTCTTTGGGATAATTTAATAGTTCCAACACTGCACTTTTTAGTTCTGTAACTGCAATTTCCCTTTTTTCTCCATCGATAGTTATAGAAGAGTAGTCTTGGGAAATAGTTTTTGATCTTTTTAGAGTTCTTTGGATTAAGGCAGTCTTTCCTTCTACTTCTATTTCGATTGTTGCTCCACCTGAATCTTCACCATTTCTTAAAAGGGATGAACCCTTTTGGCCTGGTTGTAGACCAAACAAGGCAAACTCTATACCTAATAAAATTGAAGTCTTTCCAGAACCAATATCTCCCCAGAGTAAAGTTGATCCTTCACCAAACTCAATATCTATATCCTTGTAGCTTCTAATGTTGTTTAGCGTAATTCTATTTAATTTCATTTAAAACCTCAATATCTTTTTTGTTGATTCTAACAACCTGTTCTCAAACATCTCTATCTTTTCTCCTTCTTCTTTTTCAATTGAAAGTGCATTGATTAACTCTGGCATTAATTTATTGAAATCTGAAGGGTTTTCTTGAGAATAAACTTCCATTGTTTCTTTTTCTATTTCTTCTTCGCTTTTAGATTCAATATCAATGTTTAACTCTGGTTGCTTTTCTTTTAGATCGTGAGTATTTCTTAGTAAAAAGTACGCCCCTTTTTCATTAGCAAATTCTTCTATTTTTTGGAATTTTATGTCTGAATTTCTTCCCTGATCAATTATTCCTCTAACTCTTAAAAGGACGATTTTATCCTTTAATTCATGTTTTGATAATTCGGAGAGTATTTGATCTGTTGCAGTTAGCGCATTATTTACTTCTATTTTTATTTTCAGAGTTTCTTTAATCTTGATCCTTATTCTTTCTAGGGTATTTTGAGCATCTGTATCCACAAAACAAAAACTCCCTTGTCCTAAATCTTCTAACTCAGCAAAGTTGTTGGGGAACACTGGTCCGGGGTAAACAAAGTTATCTTTATTGAATTCGACATGTATATGACCTAAGGCATAATAATCTGCTTTTGGAAGCAGAGCGGACTCCACAGACTCAATAGGAAGGCTTCCTACCACTAGATCTAAAGTTGTATGAAGAAGGAAAATCTTAAACATGCCAGGAGCATCATTTAGTTTGATTTTCCTTATATCTGGAACCTCTAAACCAGATTTTCTTCCAGGGTAACCATAGAAAGCGATTCCTTCATGAATTACGGGGTTTAGTCTAATAGTATCTTCATCAATCTCTTCATAATCTGCTACGTTCTTACAAAAACCCGCTTTTTCTAAAACATCAAGAAAAGTCTTTCCTGAAACAGAATAATCATGAGAGCCTGCGATTATAAAACACGGGATTCTAGAGTCTTTTAGTTTTTTTAGTTCGCCAAAAGTGCCTTTTAGGATTTCTATCCCCGGATAGGCCGTATCAAATAAATCTCCTGCGATTATTACAAAGTCTGGTTTTGCATCAACACACTTGTTTATGGCAGTCTGGAAAGATAAAAAATTTAAATTCTGCATGGGCTCTTGTTTCCAGCCCCCCAAATGTACATCTGCAAGATGGGCAAATTTCACCATTTTTGATTAATAGTAGATTTAGAATTGAAGCGTATATAAGATTGATTGTGGTAAGATATTAGATTGTGAGTTCCCAGACAAAAAGTTCCTCCATAAAGATCTTCTTTTCTCCTATCTTTCTCTTTTTCCAGTCTTCCCAGTTAATGTTTTTTGTTAAACTGGAGGTCAATAGAAATATCTTTCCCTCTTTTGTGAGATGAACTTTTGCTTCTTTTAGGAATCTATTGATTATTTCGCTTCCCTCTTTTCCTCCAGTTGTGGCTAATCTAGAATCTTTTGGTTCTCTTTTGTCTTCTGGGAGGTAAGGGGGATTAAAGACAATTAGATCGAAATCTTCTTTAATCTTCTGGAAAAGATCTGAATTGATGACTTTTGATATGGAAAATTCCTTTTTTAAATTAATTATTGCTTCTGGATTTATATCGGTTAGAGTTATATTTTCTGGCTTAATTCCCAAATCAATTAAGGTTCTAATTTGTATGCCTGAGCCTGAACCAATTTCTAAACAAGTTATGTTTTTATCTTTTAATTCATTTATCAAAACTTCCTTCATAAGAAAAGAATCCTCTGCTGGCCGGTATATTGTCATAAATGTATCCTGATCACTGGGATATATAAGATTTATCACACAAATAATTTTGAGATAGTTTCTTCAGAAATAAAGAATCCTACAAGTAAGAGGATTAATAGGACTAAGAGTATTGCAAGGATTATTACAAACCATTTACTTCTAAAAAATCCCCCTTTTTTCTTTGGTTCTTGATAAGAAGAAACTGGTTGTTTTACTCCCATTTTCTTTGGAGGAACTTTTCCTTCTTTTACTGGAGCTGAGCTTATTTCTTGAGGAGAAGTCTTTGGGACTTGTGAAGTTCCTTGGGCAGCCTTGTCAATTTGTAATGCCCTTGCAGCTTCTTTTATTTCTTCTTCTGGATAACCTGCATTATGAAATGTCCTCATTGCTTTTTCGAGAGATTCTCCTTTTGCAAGAGCATATTTTAATCCTTCTAGAATTTCCTGATTTATCATTTAATCTTTATGACATCCCCATTCTTAGCCAAATGGGCCGTTTTGCCTGCCTTATATCCTAGTTCAGTAGTAGCGAGATCTATCATTGGCTTTTCTTGTTCTTGAGAACCATGTGCAGGAATTATATGGTCCGGTTTTAACATTTCAACTAAGTCTCTTAGATCTTCTCTTCCCCCGTGACCAGAAACATGAATATCTGTTTGGACTCTTACTCCCATCTTCCCTAGCTTTCTATCCATCTTTTCACGAGCCCTTAGATTAATCTCTACAGGTATAACGCTTGAAGAAAAAATAACATGATCACTCTTTTTTAGATGGAATCCAGTTTGACCTTTTACTATCCGATCTAAAATACTTCCTGGTTCAGCTTGGTGTCCAGTACATACAACCAAATATCTTCCCCTATCTTTTTGAACTTGTTTTAAAAAAGAATCAACTTGTCTTCTATATTTTAACATTCTTATCTTTCCTTTAAATGGGCACATCCCAACTTTATCAGCAGCATTAACATATTTATTCAAACTTCTTCCAACAAAAACTATCTCCCTATTTGTTCTTTTTCCAAATTCAACTATACTTTTTAGTCTAGCTATGTGGGATGAGAATGTTGTAACAAATAATGCTGATTTTCTATCCCTCACATATGAAAGGGCATCTTCTAATAAATTTCTTGCAATTCTTTCACTTGCAGTTCTCCTGTCGGTTCCTGAATATAGGGAATCTACAACTAGAGTCTTTACCCCTGATTTTCCAAGTTCCTTTAATCTCTTATAATTTGGAGGTTGGCCGAGAGTGGGAAAATTATCAAACTTAAAATCTAATGCGTAGAAAAAAACTCCTTCTTTTGAATGAAGTGCTCCAAAGACACATTGAATTGTTGAATGCGTTGTTCTAACAAATTCCAATTTTAATCCGGTTTTTTTATTTATCATGCATTGGGAGTCTGCTTCTACTTTCTGGATCTTATTTCTTAAAGTTATTTTTTCATCTTCTAGAATTGAATTTAAAACTTCCAAAGTAAAAGGAGTTCCAAAGATTGTTGCATTGGGATATCTATCTGCTAAATAAGGTAACCCTCCGACATGATCTAGGTGTGCATGAGAAATAACTATTGCTTTAACCTTATTTGTCCAACCTAACTTATCTAGGATTAAATCATTAGGAATTGCTTCAATGTTTCTTAATTTTTTTACAGAATACGCTTGTTGCCTATGTTCTTCTTCTTGTAGTTTAATTAAAGGAGGTAAAAAAACTCCAGCATCAAAAATAATTACATCTTCACCAATCTTTACTGCGGTCATATTCTTACCGACTTCTTCATAGCCCCCAACTGTACATACTTCCATAATTTTTTCCTCTTTTTATACTCCGGCAAAGAGAATTGACTTTAAATATGTTTTTAGAGACAAGGATAGTTTTAATAACCTTTTGCCATTAAAGAGGATATGAAAGCAAATCAGAGATTTTCATTCAATCGTATTCTGGAAAAGTCCAAATGAAAGCACTTAAACCATCAGCAAAGGAAGATAAGAGATATCTTCTTGTTAGGGGAAAGAATTTGAAGACAAATGTTCAAAAGGCTATCAAAGACTTTATTGGGGTTTTAGGAATGAGTGAAGCTTCGCTTTCAACCATAAAATCTGGTAAGGACTGGGCCATTCTTTCTGTAAATCGTAAGTCTGTAGATAAAATTAGAGCTTCTTTGACTGTTTGGCCTGAAAGAATAGAAGTTGAGAAAGTGAGTGGGACTTTGAGAGGATTGGGGAAATAAGGAAACCCAAAACCTTATAAATAAAAATATTCTCTAATTTTTGAAGAGAAATACAAAGTACGAAACATATTATTAAATTCTCTAAAAATACACTATGGATATGCCAATAGACATGCAACATCAAGCAATGGGTTATGATCGAACTGCGACAATGTTCTCACCAGAAGGTCATTTGCTTCAAGTAGAATATGCTGAAAAAACAGTTAGACTTGGGAGTACAAGTGTGGGTCTTGTTTGTGAAGATGGAGTATTTATTGTAGCAGACAAAAGAACTGAAGACCCATTGATAATTAAGAAATCTGCTAATAAAATTTATGAAGTAGATGAACATCTTTTCGCTAGTGTTGCAGGAATTACTGCGGATGCTAGAGTTTTAATTGAAAAATCTCAACTTTTAGCACAACAAAATAGAATCACTTATGATTCTCCAATAGAACCAGAATTAATTATCAAAGAAATATCAAATATGAAACAGCAATTTACCCAATATGGTGGAGCAAGACCATTTGGAGTTTCATTAATGGTTGCTGGAATGAATGGTAAGAAACCTGAATTATATACAAGTGACGTTACTGGAAACTACTTTAGTTATCGGGCTAATGCTATTGGAGAGAATGACGATAAAGTTAAGGAAATTTTAAGAGAGAAATATAAGGCAGATTTAACAATTAAGAAAGGAGTTAAATTGGTTTTAGAAATATTCAAAGAAGTTCAGGGAAAGAAATTTGATCTTGACAGATTAGAATTAATCTATATTGGTTCTGAGGACAAAAAGTTCAATAAAGTGGAAGGGGAAGCCATAGATAAATTATAATGGCTAATACAACTGCAAGAATTACAAGAGAGGGTAAACATTTTGAAGTTTTGGTAGATATGGACGATGCCTTAAAATTTAGAAAAGGAGAAGGCACAATTAGCCCTGAAACTGACAAGATTTTTACAAATTTGAAGAACGGGGATGTTGCTTCTCAAGATGACTTAAAGACTAATTTTGGAACTACTGATATTCAAGAGATTACTGAAAAGATTGTAAAGAGTGGGGATGTTCTTGTTACCCAAGAACAAAGAAGTGCTGAGCAAGAGGCTAAGTACAAACAAGTTGTTGATTTCTTGTCTACTAACGCAATTGACCCCAAATCTGGGAACCCGATCACAACAGAAAGAATTAAAAGTGCTCTTGACCAATCAAAAGTGAATATTAAGAATAATTCCATTGAAGATCAGATTAAAGATATTCTTGAGGAATTGGCTAAGATTATCCCAATAAAGATCCTGACTAAGAGAGTTAAGATCACTGTACCCGCTCAATTTACGGGGCAAGTATACGGGGTTATTAACCAACACAAGGAATCAGAATCTTGGAAGGACGATGGAAGTCTTGAAGTCATAGCGAGTGTCCCTGCGGGACTTATTATGGACTTCTACGACAAATTAAATTCAATAACGCACGGAAGTGCATTAACAGAAGAAATAAAACAAGAATAAAATGACAGAAAAAGAAAAAATGAGAGAGATTGTAATTCCAGGAGAAACAATTGTATCTGGGGATGACTACCTTCCTGGAGAAGGAACTGAAAAACAAGGAAAAGACATTATTGCAATGAAATATGGTTTAGCTGAAGAGCAAAGTAGATTAGTTAAGATTATTCCTTTATCTGGAACTTATTCTCCTCGAAGAGGAAACGTAATTATTGGTAAAGTTGAAGAATTAACCTTTAATGGTTGGGTTCTTGATATTGATACTCCTGAAAGAGCTTTCTTATCTTTAATGGAAGTTCCAAGATATGTTAACAAAGATGCTCTAGAAGAAGTAATGGATCTTGGAGACATGGTTGTTGCTAAGATTTGGTCAATAAACAAGAGAGGAATTGACTTAAGTATTAAATCTAGAGGACTTGGAAAGATTGAAGAAGGAATGATTATAGAAGTTAATCCTAATAAGGTTCCAAGGATAATTGGAAAAGAAGGAAGTATGATTAGTTTAATAAAAGATGAAACCGGATGCAATATTACAGTTGGACAAAATGGATTTATTTGGATTAAAGGTGCCAAAATAGAAGATGAATTATTGGCTAAGAAAGCAATCCTATTTATTGTTGAGAGATCTTTCATCTCAGGATTGACAGAAGAAGTAAATAAATGGTTTGGTGGGCAAATAAAGTCTGCTACCGCATCCGTCAAGGATACCGAACCAAAGGAAGATAAAAAATAAAATGGTAGAATTTAAACGACCTGATAAGAGAGCAGTTAATGATATAAGGCCAATGAAGGCTAAAGTTGGAATAGTTCCAAACGCTGATGGTTCAGCAATGTTTTCTTTCGGAGAAACTATTGCTATCGCTGCAGTTTATGGTCCTAAAGAATTACATCCAAGAAATCAAAGAAATCCAGCAAAAGGAACTTTGAGATGTACATATAATATGAATAGTTTTTCGGTTTCGGATAGAATTAGACCTGGGCCAAGTAGAAGAAGTACAGAAATTTCTAAAATTACTGGTTGGTCATTAGAGCCAGTTGTAATGATTAATAATTTTGCAAATACAGTAGTAGATGTTCATGTTCAAATTATTCAAGCCGATGCTTCAACTAGATGTGCGGGAATAAATGCAGCGGCAATGGCTTTAGCGCATGCAGGAATACCTATGAGAGATCTTGTTTCAAGTATCTCAGTTGGAAAACTAGATAAACAATTAGTTGTTGATGTAGATAAGGCTGAAGAAGATTGGGAAGAAGGAGAAGGGCCAACAGATATTGCCTTAACTTTTTCGCATAATGATGAGAAACTAACTCACATACAATTAGATGGTATAATTTCTGCAAAGCAACTAAAAGAAGCGGTTGAACTTGGAAAACAAGCAAGTAAGAGAGTTTATGATCTTCAAAAGAAAGCTTTAAAGAGTGTTGGGGAGGAAATTACAGGATGAAAGCGCCAAAAATGAATGTTGATAGAATAAAGAGATACTTAGCTGAAGGTAAAAGGTTTGATGGAAGAAAACCTGAAGAATTCAGAGATTTAGAAATTTCTTTTGGAGTATCTAAGAAAGCTGAAGGTTCAGCTAGAGTAAAATTAGGAGATACTGAAGTTATTGTTGGAGTTAAAATGGCTGTTGGTCAACCTTATGATGATTCACCTAATAAAGGAAATTTAATGGTTACTGCGGAATTACTTCCATTAAGTTCTTCAAGATTTGAGCTTGGACCTCCAAAGTTTCCAGCAATTGAGCTTGGAAGACTTGTTGATAGAGGAATAAGAGAAGGACGATTTATTGAATTTGAAAAATTATGTATAAAGGAAGGAGAAAAGGTTTGGACAATATTTGTAGATGTTTATGCAATAAATGATGCTGGTAATCTATTAGATGCTGCTGGTATTGGAGCGGTTGCTGCATTAAAGAATGCTAAAATTCCAAAGTATGATGAGAAAGAAGAAAAGATTGTGTATGAAGAATCTTCTGGAAATCCAGTTCCTTTAACTAAAGAAGTTCCTATTTCAATTACATTCCATAAGATTGGAGACCAGATTGTAGTGGACCCTACTCGAGAAGAGGAAGACGCTGCTGAAGCGAAAGTTACTATTGGATTGTCTAATGGAGTAATTTCTTCAATGCAGAAAGGAAATGAAGAAGCAATTGATACAGAATTATTTGGAAAAATGTTAGATGCTGTAGAAGGTATTTGGGATGATCTTAATAAAAAGGTTGAAAAGGCGCTTAAACAATAGATAAATATTAAAAATGAAAATAACTGATTTTACAAAATACGAGAGAGCAAGAATTCTTGGTGCTAGAGCTTTGCAAGTTGCAATGAATGCTCCCCTATTAATTAAGATCAGGCAAGAAGATTTAGAAGAGATAAAATTTGATGCTTTAAAGATTGCAGAGGTTGAACTTAACTCTGAAATACTTCCAATTTCTATTAAGAAACCTTTCCCTGAAAAGAAAGAAGAGAAGTTAAAGAGAGCTCCTGAAAAGAAAATAAGTGAGAAGAAGAAAGAAGAGATGGAAGCTGAAGAAGAACAAGAAATTGTCAAAGCTGGAGAGATTATGCAATTAGCTAATCCAGAAGAGGAAAGAGAGGAAGAGACACCTCCGACTCCTGGTACTGAAGAATTAGAATAATAATCCTTTTAAATAAATTTTTAGAAAATATTTACAAAATTGACTGTTTTTTAACCAATAAGAATCTATAAAAAGCGATTCTTCCTATTTTTTATATGATAATCAAAGGAGTAAGTGCTAAATCCATTTTAGACTCTAGAAAAGGGCCTACAATCGAAGTTTCTATTAGAACAAATGTTGGGAATTTTAGTGCCTCAGCCCCTAATGGGAAGTCTACTGGTAAACGTGAAGCAAAACCATATAAGAAGAGCCTTGAAGAAGATATTCAGGCCTTAAAGGATTCTGGGGACTATTTCTCCGAGGATGTTTTAGATGAATTTGATGATTTAAAATTAGCTGAAGATGTTTTAGAAGGGCATGTTGGGGCGAACAGTTTATTTGCTTTTGAAAGTGCATGCTTAAAAGCCATGGCTAAAGAAAAGAAAAAAGAAGTCTGGCAAATAATTAATCCTAAAGCTAAGAAATTTCCAAGACTTGTTGGAAATTGTATTGGAGGGGGGAAACATTCTTCTTCTGATAAAAAACCAGACTTCCAAGAATTTTTATTAATTCCAAATTCTAAATCTCCTTTGGTTTCTCAAAATACGAATAGGGCGGCTAAAGCTAATGCCCAAGTAATATTGAAAAATATTATCAAATTTAAGGGAGAGAAAAATGATGAAGGAGCATGGATGGTCGGGTTGGAAGATAAAAAAGTTTTAGAGGTTCTTAAAGATCTAAAAGATAATGCATATGATGAGAAGAAAATCTATTTAGATCAAGGATTAGACGTCGCTGCCTCAAGTTTTAGAAAGAGACAAAATTATATGTATATGAATCCTATGATTAAAAGAGATGTGGGAGATCAAGTAGGATACTTGTCAAATTTAATTAAGAATTTTAATTTATTATATATTGAGGACCCGTTTCATGAAGAGGATTTTGAAGGGTTTGCCCAATTATTAAAGAAGTTTCCTGATAGATTGATTGTTGGAGATGATTTAACCGTAACAAGCATTAAGGGTTTGAGGGAAGCCATCAAACATAAGAGCATCAATGCCATTATTATCAAGCCAAATCAATGTGGTTCATTACTTGAAGTGAAGGAAGTTTGTGCATTGGCTAAGTCAGAGGGGATAAAGACAGTATTTTCCCATAGAAGTGGAGAAACTAAAGAAGTAATCCTTGCAGATTTAGCATTTGGTTTTGGAGCTGATTTCTTTAAATGTGGGATTGAAGGCGATATTCGTGAAGATAAGATTAATAGATTGATTGAAATTGAAAAGGGATTGAAATGAATGGGTTACCCCATTTTATTTCAACAAAGAAATTTTATGAGAGCATAGAAACTCTTAAAAACTAATTTTTCTGTGATTCCCCATGGCAGACACAATAATTCAAGAGATTAAAGATAATGTTGAAGAACTAGCTGAAAATGTGGAAGAGCTTGCGAAAGAAGCAAAGGTTGATACTAAAGAGATAGCTAAAGCTGCTGAAGCAGAATCTTCTGAAGGATCTGATATTGAGAAAGTTAAAGACAAAGTTATTAGCGTGTTCCCAAAAGATATGGAACAAAAGAAAAAAGAGCTTTTAGAAAAGGCGGCTAAATTAAAGGCTAAATTAGGAGAAGAAGCTCCAGATACTGAATCTCTTAAAGCACAAGTTAAGGGTAAGAAAAAGACTGAAATGCTTATTCCTCTAGAAGAGTATGTTAAGGCTGGAATTTATCTTGGAACCAGAGTAGTTACTCCAGATATGAAGCCATTTGTATATAGAAGAAGGGCTGATGGATTAGCAATATTTAATACGGATTTAATTGATGAGAAGTTAAAAGAAGCAATTGAATACTTGATCAAGTTTAAACCGGAAGAAGTAATCCTTACTTGTAAAAGACAAGCCGGGTGGAAAGCTGCTAGGATGTTTGGAGAATTAACTGGAATAAGAGTTTTCACTAAAAAATATCCTGCGGGAATTTTAACAAACACTCAGTTAGAGGATTTCTTTGAAAATGAGTTAACAATTATTATTGATGCTTGGTTAGATAAGAATGCCTTAAAAGATACACTTGACATCCATAAGAAAGTTTTGATGGTTTGTGATACTAACAACTTTAGCAAGGGTGCAGATCAAGTTATAATTGGTAACAATAAAAGTGGTAAGAGCTTAGGAGTTATATTTTATTTATTGGCTAGAGGATATTGTAGGGCCAAAGGAATTGAAAAAGATATTCCAGATTTAGATTGGTGGATCGGAGAAATAGAATAAAATGGGTTTTCTTGGGATGAATGTATATTCTGAGGGATTTCATGAGGGATCACCTCCAGGAAAGATGTATACTCATGATTCTGCTGGGGAGATTAATAATTGAATAATTTTTGCACAAAATGCTCTTGAACGTGCACAAACTCATATTCCTCTTTCTGATTCAAGTTATTTTATCTCTACTTTATGGGGGGACGAAAAAAGGTTATCAATGGGCTTAACAGCCTATGCTCTTCCTGCAGGAAACGATTGGAACTCTAATGCTGGAGGAAGTCCATGGATTTTTTATGACAATGTGTGGACCCTCCCAAAAACAGGTAGTACTGAAAGCACTTGTGAAGAGGGTTTTGCTCTTTTTGGAAGAGAAGTTGAATTAAGAAGAAGACTGGCCACTCAAGAAGAATACTTTGAAAGATCTTTTAATATTCGTGAGCTTAATGCAGCATTGAAATTTACTTAATCTTAAAAAATAACCACTGGTTGTCTTTTTGCTTTTCATCTTTGGGTTCTGGTTTGATTAAACAATATTTTCCTTTCAAAACTTTTCCTTGTAAATTAAAAATAAATTTCTTTGAGGATTTTGATTCATAATTATAATTTCCTTCATCCCAGATTTTCATTTTTCCTTTTTCAGAACCTTCTTTTATTTCTCCTTGAAATTTAGCCTTGCTCTTTGGATAATCTTTAACTTGGATTGCTAGACGTCTTACACCCGTTGTCCAGGAGGGCATTTTTGGAAGAGCCCAGCTTTTTAGTACTCCTCCGGATTCTAATCTTAAGTCCCAGTGCAAATTTTTAGCACGATGTTCATGGATCACATAAATTGGCATGATATATTGAGCTATAATGAATATAAAAGATTTTAGTTAATCCAAAATACTTTCTAAAGTCTTTATGGCGACCCCAAAACCCACTAAACCCACTGCAAGATTATATCCTATTAGCGCAACCAATCTTTTATTGGCAAATATTTTAGTGCCGTCTTTAATTCTAGTTGGTTTACGAATCTCATTTCTTTGACAGTATTCGACTATCCCTGCTATTGGCCATAAATTCTTTTTTCTTAAAGAATAATCTCTTGGCATATATTCTTTAATGGAATCTAGGTATAAAAAATTTTATGAGCTCCGCCTATAATTAAATCTAAAGTTTTTAATTATCCTTAAGTGTATAAGTTGAAAATACAAATTAATATAGGTGTGGAGCACCTTAATCTGGTATGGAAAATCTTCATGCCTTTGTGAAGGATCAACTTTTTTTGGAGTTTATTGGCAGAGTTATGCTCCAAGTGGAATTGTAAAAAGTTTATTTGGAATGTCCATAACTAATAATGGTCTAAGAGGGGAAGTTGAAATTCTTCAAGGAGATATGGTAGATGGGGGGGGGCACTTCCAGATTTGAAATGGCGAGGGAGTATGACCGAATTAGTTTTGAAAAAAAAATATCCAAAAAAAGGGGTAAGGGATGGAGCTCCCTCGGGGATAACTCCTCACCACCTTCTTAGACTCTGTGATGACAAAGAAACTTATCTTGTTGGAAGATGGCAAGCCGGAGAATATTTTGATGAAATGGTTTCAGGAACAAGATGTTTAGTTAATCTTGAAGAAGTCAAAAATCTAAAAATAGAGGCTATTGTCGAGGACATAGACAACTTATGTGGATCTATGAAGTTGCATGATTTGCTTGGCGGTCAAAAGATTTTTGGGAAAATGAACTAAACACTCCCAAACATTTATATACTCTTTTTTGTCCAACTTTATTAACTAAGATGAGTGCCTTAATAAAAGTCATCGTTAAAAGACAGTAAGGTATGATGTATGTAGTAGCAGTCATTTAGTTGTAAATTCTATTTTGTTTTAATTCAAAGTAATAATGGTCAAACAGCCAATAGTTAGGATTTTGTGTGAAGCGATTTCTCATCTTATACGAGAAATTGCGCAATGGAAATTATTCTCTTAGTAATAATTTATGATATTGTTAAATCCAGTTGATCCTGCTGGCGGTTGCGGCTCTCTGGTTTGCGATTAGCCATGCAAGTTTTTTCAGTTTCTTCGGAAGTTGGAAGGCAAACTGCTCAGTAACACGTAGCTAACCTAACCTTAGGTCAGAGATAACCTCGGGAAACTGAGGCTAATATCTGATATTGGATATACCCTGGAAAGATTTATCCATGAAATTCGCGCCTAAGGATGGGGCTGCGGTGGATTAGGTTGTTGGCGGGGTAAAAGCCCACCAAGCCAAAGATCCATAAGGGCTCTTAGCGGAGAGGCCCTGAGAGGGAATCTGAGATACTATTCCCAGCCCTACGGGGTGCAGCAGGTAGGAATAATCTACAATGCACGAAAGTGTGATAGTTTGAGCCAGAGTGCGTTTCTTTTTGAAACGCTTTTGTGAAATGTAAAAAGTTTCACGAATAAGGACTGGGTAAGACGAGTGCCAGCCGCCGCGGTAATACTCGCGGTCCAAGTCGCAACCATTTTTATTGGGTCTAAAACATCCGTAGCTTGCTAGGTAAGTTTCTTGTGAAATTTTATATCTCAAGTATGAAGCGTGCAAGAAATACTATCTAGCTAGAGACTGGAAGACGTAAGAAGTACGTTCGAAGTAGCGGTAAAATGTTTTAATCTCGAACGGACTCACAATAGCGAAGGCATCTTACGAGGACAGTTCTGACAGTAAGGGATGAAGGCTAGGGGCGCAAAACGGATTAGATACCCGTGTAGTCCTAGCAGTAAACACTG
>Ga0114996_10002492_pt1 | contig 23861 bp, 19 predicted proteins | sample ArcticOcean_MG_C_4_FD_87039 | JGI IMG/M metagenome (GOLD analysis project Ga0114996, IMG submission 87039) | Marine microbial communities from western Arctic Ocean - ArcticOcean_MG_CB4_134 | ecosystem: Environmental > Aquatic > Marine > Oceanic | place: Arctic Ocean: Canada Basin | collected... | reverse complement strand
TTCGTTCGGAGGGTCTTAGAGTCCACGCTCCGAACGTAGGTTCACCTTTGAGAAAAGTACAGCACTTATTTCGTTGCGAGCCCTTAGTCCTCCTGGCCGTTCTCTTCCTGGGTCGCTCGCTCCGAACCGGGAGCGAACGGGACACGGAGCGTCTCCTGTTCACGCTGGTCCTGGTTGCGCAGTGCCGCTCCGAATCCGCCCTCTTACTTCTCCTCTCCGTCCCCATCATTTTTGGAATCCTGAAAAAGCCATCGACCGGCCGCCTTCGCCTCAGGGTCACTACCGTCCCCTTGCTGCTGATGCCGGGGGCGTGGCAGCTGCGGAGTCTGCAGGCCGCCGGCTTCTACCAGGTGTCGCCAGACGACTCGCTGTTCGGGATCCATCACCTCGTGAGGAACGGAAGGGGCGCCTGGAACTACTTCACGAATCCCGAGATATCAGAGGGTATGCTCCCCGTCCTGTTTGCCGCCGGTCTTGTGGGGGCGGCTCTGGCTCTGGTCGCCCTCGTCCGCCTCAGATCGCCGCCCGCAAGGTCCGCCTTCCTGCCCACGGTCGTTGGAACCTATCTCGTCCTCGAGATCGTCGTCATCTCCCGCATCGTCCCCTGAATTCCCTCGTTGATACAGAAAACGGGCCCGTTCACCGTGTTGAATGTGAACAGGCCCGCCATCCGTCTTCTGACTTCTGACTTCTGACTTCTGACTTCTGCTTTCTGACTTCTGCTTTCCTCTGCCCTTTGCCTTCTGCCCTTTGCCTTCTGCCCTTCCTTACAACATGCTTCTCAACACCGTCTGCAAGATCCCACCATTCTTGTAGTAATCGATCTCCACGGGCGTGTCGATGCGAACGGTCGCCTTGAACGTCGTCTCTTTCCCACCTTCAGCTGTCGCCGTCACCGTGGCATCCTGCCCCGGCTTCAGATCGTCACCCAGTCCGGTCACCGTAAATGTCTCCTGCCCCTTCAATCCTAGTGAAGCCGCTGTGGCCCCATCTTTGTACTGTAGCGGCAGCACTCCCATCCCTACCAGGTTGCTTCGGTGGATCCTCTCATAACTCTCAGCGATAACGGCCCGCACACCTTGAAGCGACGGGCCCTTTGCGGCCCAATCGCGTGAAGAACCGGTTCCGTACTCCTTCCCAGCCAGAATAATCGACGGAACATTGTCGCTCACGTAACGCATCGCTGCGTCGTAGATCGACATCTCCTCGCCGCTGGGCATATGAAGAGTTACGCCTCCTTCGGTGCCGGGAGTCAACTGATTGCGAATTCGGATGTTTGCGAAGGTGCCGCGCATCATCACCTCGTGGTTGCCGCGGCGTGAGCCGTACGAGTTGAAGTCCTTCGGCTCCACCCCCTTCTCCATCAGGTAGCGTCCGGCCGGACTGTCCACCGCAATACTGCCGGCCGGCGAGATGTGATCCGTTGTCACCGAATCGCCGAGCTTGGCCAGCACCCGGGCGTCCTCGATCGGCTTGACCTCCGGCACATCGGCGGTCAGCTCCTGGAAGAAAGGCGGGTGCTGGATATAGGTGCTCGTCTCGTCCCATCCAAACAGATCGCCCTCCTGGCCTGAGATGGCGTTCCAGGTCTCGTTGGCGCCGAACACGTTGCCGTAACGGTTCTCGAACATCTTCGGCTTCAGGGCAGCTGCAACGGTATCCGAAATCTCCTTCTGGCTCGGCCAGATGTCCTTCAAGAACACAGGTGCGCCATCGCTGCCGGTGCCGATCGGATCGTTCACCATGTCGATGTCCACCGTTCCCGCCAGCGCATACGCCACCACCAGGGGAGGAGAAGCCAGGTAGTTGGCCCTCGTGTGAGGATTTACACGACCCTCGAAATTCCGGTTTCCGCTCAGAACGGCGGCGGCGACCAGGTCGCCCCCCTCAATCGCCTTCACGACCGGCTCCGGAAGGGGCCCGCTGTTGCCGATGCAGGTCGTGCAGCCGTAACCGACCGTATGGAAACCAAGCGCCTCCAAACTGGCCGTCAGGCCGGCTTCATCCAGATAATCGGTCACCACGCGCGATCCGGGTGCCAGGCTGGTCTTCACGTAGCTGGGAACCTTCAAGCCCCGTTCAGAGGCCTTCTTCGCCAGCAGGCCTGCGGCCACCATCACCGATGGATTGCTCGTATTGGTGCAGCTCGTGATCGCAGCGATTACCACCGCCCCGTGCCCGATCTCCGCCCGTCCGTTCGACTCCACCGTAGCCTTCGATCCCAGCGCCTCCCCGCCCAGCCCGAATCCCTTTGCACCCACCGGCGCCGCCAGCGCCGATTTGAAATCGCTCTTCATGGATGAAAGCGCCACGCGGTCCTGGGGACGTTTCGGCCCGGCCAGGCTCGGTTCAATGCTGCCCAGGTCCAGTTCCAGAAGATCGGTAAACTCCGGCGCCTCGCTGTCGTCCGTCCGGAAGAGCCCCTGTTCTTTCGTGTAGCGCTCCACCAGGTCCACCTCGTCAGACGTCCGGCCCGTGCGCTCAAGGTAGCGGAGCGTCTCGTCGTCCACAGGGAAGAACCCCATCGTCGCCCCGTACTCCGGCGCCATATTCGCAATCGTCGCTCGATCGGCCAGCCCGATACTCGAGAGCCCCGTCCCGTAGAATTCCACGAACTTGCCTACCACGCCCTTCGCTCGAAGAATCTGCGTAACCGTAAGAGCAAGGTCGGTGGCCGTAGCACCCTCGGGAAGCTTGCCGAAAAGACGGAAGCCGATCACGTCGGGAGTCAGCATGAAAATCGGCTGCCCCAGCATCACCGCCTCGGCCTCGATTCCGCCCACGCCCCAACCCACCACCCCCAGGCCGTTGATCATCGTGGTATGAGAGTCGGTACCGACCAGGCTGTCGGGGAAGGCGACGCCATCGCGTGACACAACCCCTTTCGCCAGGTACTCCAGGTTCACCTGGTGAACGATTCCGGTGGCCGGAGGCACCACACGAAGGCTGTTGAACGCATTCGATCCCCAGCGCAAAAATTCGTACCGCTCCTGGTTGCGCTCAAACTCGAACCCGGCGTTGATCTGCAGCGCTTCGGCCACTGCAAACCGATCGACCTGGACCGAGTGATCAATCACCAGGTCGGCCGGAATCAGCGGCTCAATCCGTTTGGGATCGCCCCCCAGGCGGCTCATTGCCGACCGCAGTGCCGCCAGATCGACGACGGAAGGAACACCCGTAAAGTCCTGCAGGACCACGCGCGCCGGCTTGAAGGGAATCTCCACCTGGGCCGGCGCCGCCGCGTTCCAGTTCGCCAGCCCCCTCACGTCATCTTCGCTGACCTGGTAGTTGTCCAGATTCCTGAGCGCGGACTCCAGCAACACCTTCACGCTCATCGGCAGTTTGGGCAAGTGCCCCACGTTGCCCAGAGCATCCAACCGGTAAATTGTTACGGCTCCGCCCTGGGTGTCCAAACTCGCCTTCGCTCCGAAGGCATCAATCGGATTGCTCATCGCGTCATCACCTCTTGGTAAGAGTGCGTCCGGTAACCCCGGCAGCACTTGAATACGCCACGGGTTCATGTAAATGGAGCCGTGGTCGCTCTGTCATCGTCATCCCACTGCGAGTTCAATCGACAACCGACACGCGGTCTCGAAATCTTCCAGGTCGATCCATTCGTCAGGGGTGTGCACCTGTCGCTGGCCCATGCCAAAGGTCACAGCCGGAATCCCATGCCCTACGATCCAGTTCGCATCCATTCCACCGTCGTTCATCACGCACGCCGGTGTCAGGCCGCACCGCCGACCGGCAATCAGCGAACGGACCACAACTGGGTCTTCATCGTCCAGGGCAAACGCCTCGTAGGTTGGCCCAGGAGAGAACCGTACACTCCCCCGGTCGCCGGCTTCGTTCATCATCCGTCGGGCGGCCTTGGCGAATGCCTCTTCCCACCGATGAATAATCGCTTGGCGAAACTCGCGACTGTGGGAACGGGCCTCCGCGAGGATGTACATCACCGGCATCACGACGTTGGTTCCGGTGCCGCCGATCATCCTACCCACATTCGCCGACCCTGTGGCGGCGCCCTTCTGGATCCGCCCTTGCCAGCCATCCACATCCAGTTCAGACAGTGCGTGCGACGCGATCACCGCGGCTGAAACGCCCCGTTCGGGCCAGGCGCCCGCGTGGCTGTGAACCCCTGTGATGTCCACATTGAAACGTTCTGTCCCGATAACCTGCGTCACATACTCGTGAGGAAAACTGCCGTCGAAATTAAACGCCATCGCCGGCTTCGGATCCCCGAGGAGCCCCACATCCATCCCGCGGGCGCCCACCAGGCCCACCTCCTCCTGGATAAAAAACACCATTGTAATCGGCTGCGTCTTCAGCCCGCCGCAAAGCGCCCGGGCAAGCTGCAGAAGAACGGCGCACCCGGCTCGATTATCGCCCCCGAGGGCCTTTTCGGGTGTGTCGTTGACGATTCGATCCCCGTCCACCCGGGGCTTCGCACCCACCGCGTCGGGTACGGTATCCATATGTGTCGTAAACAGGATGCGCTCGCCGCCCTGGGCACCATCGAACCGGACGATCAGATTCCCGGTATTGCCGCCGTACTCGCTCTGTTCATTCGCTGTGTCCACCGACATCCGGGAGTCATCCACGCCCATCTCCCGCAGCGCATTCTGCAGGTAGGCGGCAACCGGAGCCTCGGCGCCGGGAGGGCCGGGGATCTCAAGCAGTTCGAGAAGGGTTCGGACGGCTACATCCGCAGAATCGGCCATGCATCCCTCGATAAGACGTGAACACCTCAGAGGACGAGGTGATAAAATAGCACATTCTGCACCAATTCTCAAAGGACAACCGCCGCCCGCCACCTGCCCATTCCGGTTGCCGGAACCCTCCCCAACCCGTATGTTAAGTCGTCCGAAGAAGGTAAGTGCAACACTAAGGTAGCTACGAACGACGCACCCGACCTTCTTTGCCTTCTGCCCTTTGCCTTCTGACTGCTTCCGTCCTTCCCCTATGCCTCCATCGCCTCTTGTCGCCCTCTTCATCCTCGATGGATGGGGACTCAGCGACCGACACGAGCACAACGCCGTCCACCTGGCCCAAACGCCCGTTATGGACCACCTCTGGGCAACTCGGCCGTCCACCACCCTGCACACCAGCGGACGCTATGTCGGCCTCCCCGATGGCCTGATGGGCAATTCGGAAGTCGGCCATCTCAACATTGGCGCAGGCCGGGTGGTAATGCAGGCGATGACCCAGATCGACGAAAGGGTCCGTACCGGCGATTTCTCAAAGAACCCGGAAATCACCAGATGCCTGAACCGACTCCTGGGCACCGACCGGACGCTCCATCTGATGGGCCTGGTTTCAGACGGAGGCGTGCACAGTTGGCCCGGACACTATGAAGGACTGCTGAAAACGGCTGCCGAGTCCGGATTGAAACCCGATCAAGTCGCCGTCCACGCGTTTACCGACGGCCGCGATACACCGCCCCGGAGCGGGTTGGCCGCAGTACATGCTCTGAGGGACATGATCGATGCTGTCGGTGTGGGTCGGATCGCCAGCGTCTGCGGCCGCTACTTTGCAATGGACCGCGACCATCGCTGGGACCGCACCCAAAAGGCCTACGATCTCCTTACGCAGGGCGTCGGAGAGCTCTTTCCAGACGCCCCCGCAGCCGTTTCCGCCGCCTACGAACGGGGCGAAACGGACGAGTTCATCGAACCCGCCCTTATCGGTGCTGCCGGCGGTTCCGGGCCGATCCGGGATGGCGACTCCATTCTCTTCTTCAATTTCAGGGGCGACCGCCCGCGTCAGTTAACGCGAGCCTTCACCGATGATGACTTCGACGGATTCGAACGATCCGCGAGACCGAAGGTTCACTACACAACTCTGACGCGTTACCAGGAAAGCCTCCCTGTCGACGGTGTCGCCTACTCGCCGGCGGCGCTCTCTCAGAACATGCCAGACATTTGTGGGGAAACACTCAGTAAGGCGGGCGTACGGCAGCTTCGCATTGCGGAAACGGAGAAGTACCCGCACGTCACCTTCTTCTTCAACGGCCAGGAAGAAAAACCGTTTGAGGGCGAAGAACGGATCATGGTTCCTTCGCCCAAAGTGGCTACCTACGACCTACAGCCGTCGATGTCGGCGCCCGAGATTACCGACCGCTTTGTCGAAGCCTTTTCCGGAGGGAGCTTCCAGGCCGCCGTCTGCAACTTCGCGAACGCCGATATGGTCGGGCACACCGGTATCCTGGAAGCGGCAATTGAAGCCGTAACCACCGTCGACACCTGCCTCGGGCGATGCCTTCAGGCAGTGGAAACGCTCGGCGGTTCAGCAATTGTCACGGCCGATCACGGCAATGCCGAGCAGATGCTTCACGAAGAAACGGGCGAGCCCCACACAGCGCACACGACCAATCCAGTTCCCTGCGTCGTCGTGGACCCCCACTTCTCCGGAAGCCTCAGGGAAGGCGGCGCCCTTTGCGATCTTTCACCGACTATGCTGGCCATGCTGAACGTAGAGAAACCGGTCCCTATGACCGGTAGCGACCTCCGGAACACCTGACGTCGGTACACGTCACCGACCAGCGAGTCCGCTTTAACGACGGGAGCCCACCATGAAGATCCATGAGTATCAGGCGAAGCAGATTCTGCAGCAATACAGCGTGCCTGTGCCCGAAGGGCAAGTCGCCACAACACCTGAAGAGGCCGAGGAGATCGCCCGGCAGCTGGGCGGTACCGTCGTGGTCAAAGCCCAGATCCACGCCGGAGGGCGAGGCAAGGGCGGCGGTGTAAAACTGGCGAAAAGCCCTGAGGAAGCGAAGCAAATGGCCAGCGAGATCCTGGGCATGCAGCTGGTCACGCACCAGACGGGGCCGGAGGGCCAGAAGGTCAAGCAGGTCCTCGTGGAGGAAGGAACCGACATCGCCCGCGAGCTCTACCTGGGCGCTGTTCTGGACAGATCGACGTCCAGGGTCACGCTGATGGCGTCGCAGGCCGGCGGAATGGACATCGAGGAAGTCGCAGCCAAAACTCCCCGCAAAATTATCCGGGAAGCTGTCGATCCCGGAGTTGGGCTACAGCCCTTCCAGGCCCGGCGCCTTGCACTGTCGCTTGGACTTCATGGCGATCAGCTGAAGTTCGGGACCAAGTTTATCCTCGGTCTCTACGACGCCTACATCTCCACCGACTGCAGCCTCGCCGAAATCAATCCTATGGTCGTTACCAGAGACGGCGACCTCCTGGCGTTGGACGCCAAGATGAACTTCGACGACAACGCCCTCTTCAGACATCAGGACATCCTGGGGCTCAGAGATACCGACGAAGAAGAGGAACTGGAAGTCGAGGCATCCAAGTACGATCTCAACTACATCAAACTCGACGGCGAAGTTGCCTGCATGGTCAACGGTGCCGGGCTGGCGATGGCCACTATGGACATCGTCAAATATGCGGGGGCCTCTCCAGCCAACTTCCTCGACGTCGGCGGAGGAACCAACGTGGAACGCGTTCGGAACGCCTTCCACATCCTTCTTTCCGACAAAGACGTCAAAGCCGTCTTCATCAACATCTTCGGTGGCATCGTCCGTTGCGACCGGGTGGCCCAGGGCGTGGTGGAAGCCCTCCAGACCATCGAGCTGAAGGTCCCCGTCGTCGTGCGACTTCAAGGCACGAACGCTGAGGAAGGGTCGAAAATTCTGGAGGAGTCGGGGATCAAGTTCCGTGTTGCCCGAGACCTCAAGGAAGCAGCTGAGGCGGTCGTCCAGGCCGTCAACGAATCTGCCTGACACCCATCGTCAGAATCCTGAAAAGGGAGCGGTCATCGCGAGGTGACCGCTCCCTTTCCTTTTACTCTCCCGATCTCCTTACCTGATCTTCCGGGAGTTCCTCCCCCCACCTGCGATGCCTCGGTCTCGCCTCTCCCCGACCCTGCCCCCCGGCATTTGCCCCGTCTTTACCGCCAAAGCGACACCTTCGCCGTACTCCTGAGGCCGCCAATGCCCTATTGGCATAAACAAGTGCCGTTATGGCACTTGGCGTTGAGTCTTCTACCTATCTCGCACAAACTCTTATTTATGTATAAATAATTATTTATACACGCCTTATGAACATATCCCTGGGTTCCGGACGTTCCGGTATACCCATTGCTATGTCAGTACCCACAATTCTCATTCTTGATGGTGAGTGCAGGAGGAGTCAATGCCTACGTATGAATACGAATGTGGCGGATGCGGCCACCGGTTCGATCAATTCCAGGGAATGTCCGAGAAACCGCTGCGAACCTGCCCCCAATGCAAGAAACGGAAGATCCAGCGGCTGATCAGTGGTGGAGCAGGGTTCCTGTTCAAGGGGTCGGGCTTTTACATCACCGACAACCGCAGCGACGCCTACAAGACCGCAGCGAAAAAGGATAAGGAAGCCTCCGGCTCGTCCTCTCCAAAGGAACCGAAAAAGGAAGCCGCGTAAATACGGCCATACCTCTGAACGTCCTCTCCTGGTTGAACACCAACTCCCTGAGGCAATGCCCGGGAGCATATCGACGATAGACCGAAAGGAGCAGTACTGCGATGGCGAAAGTGATTGGAATAGATCTCGGGACCACGAACTCTTGTGTAGCCGTGATGGAAGGCGGCGACCCTGTGGTCATACCGAACTCTGAAGGCGGTCGTACAACGCCATCCATGGTTGCGTTTACCAAAGACGATGAACGACTAGTCGGACAGGTAGCCAAGCGGCAGGCGGTAACCAACCCGACCAACACCATCTTCTCCATCAAGCGGTTCATGGGCCGACGGTTGAGTGAAGTCGCAAACGAAATCCATGAAGTACCCTACAAGGTCGTGAGTGGGGACAACGATCACGCTGTTGTCCAGATTGGCGACAAGACCTATTCGCCGCCCGAAATCTCGGCCATGATCCTCCAGAAGATGAGGCAGACTGCCGAAGACTATCTCGGAGAGAAGGTCACGCAGGCCGTGATCACTGTACCGGCCTACTTCAACGACTCACAACGCCAGGCCACCAAGGATGCCGGCAAGGTGGCGGGTCTGGAAGTCTTGCGCATCGTCAACGAGCCAACCGCTGCTGCGCTGGCCTATGGCCTGGAAAAGAAAGCAGACGAAAAGATCGCCGTCTACGACCTGGGAGGCGGCACCTTCGACATATCCATTCTGGAACTGGGCGATGGTGTCTTCGAAGTGAAGTCCACCAACGGCGACACCCACCTGGGTGGCGACGACTTCGACCAGCGGGTCATCGACTGGATGGCCGAAGAGTTCCAGAAAGAGAACGGCATCGACCTTCGGAATGACCCCATGGCACTCCAGAGGCTTAAGGAAGCTGCCGAGAAGGCCAAGTGCGAACTCTCCAGTTCCATGCAGACCGACATCAATCTGCCATTCGTCACCGCTGACGCAAGCGGCCCCAAGCATCTCAACCTCTCCCTCAGCCGCTCAAAGTTCGAACAGCTTGTCGAAGACCTGATCAACCGGACGAAAGGCCCCTGCGAACAGGCTATCAGAGACGCGAAACTCTCGGCCTCTGAAATCGACGAAGTCATCCTTGTCGGCGGAAGCTCCCGGATCCCCAAAGTCCAGGAAATCGTCAAGGAGCTCTTCGGCAAGGAGCCCCACAGGGGCGTAAACCCGGACGAGGTTGTCGCCATCGGGGCAGGTATCCAGGCTGGCGTACTGTCAGGTGAAGTGAAGGACGTCCTCCTTCTCGACGTCACCCCCCTCTCCCTCGGCATCGAGACGATGGGCGGCGTGATGACGAAACTCATCGAGCGGAATACCACCATACCGACCAAGAAGGCTGAGGTCTTTTCCACCGCCGCCGACAGTCAGACGACCGTAGAAATCCACGTCCTCCAGGGCGAGCGTGAAATGTCCGTTGATAACCGGACGATCGGACGCTTTCATCTGGATGGAATCCCTCCCGCTCCTCGAGGCGTGCCGCAGGTGGAAGTCACCTTCGATATCGATGCAAACGGTATTCTCAACGTCTCGGCCAAAGACAAGGCGACGAGCAAGGAGCAGAGCATCCGCATCGAAGCCTCCTCCGGAATGAGCGAAGAGGAGATCGAGCGAATGGTCCAGGACGCTCAGGAGAATGCAGCCGAAGACAAGGTCAAGCGCGAGGGGATCGAAGTCAGAAACCAGGCCGACCAGCAGGTCTACCAGACCGAGAAACAGCTGGAAGAAATGGCCGACAAAATCAGCGACGACTCCAAGGCCAAGGTCGAGGCTGCCGTCGAGCGGGTGAAAGAAACACTTAAAGGCACCAGCAACGATGAGATCAAATCGGCCACGGAGGCCCTCACCCAGGTCTGGCACCAGGTGGCCACCGAACTCTACCAGCAGTCGGCCGCCGAAGGTCAGGAGGGCGGCCCGCAGCCCGGTTCCGACGAGCAATCGCAGAAAAACGACAACGCCGTAGACGCCGATTTCGAGGTCGTCGACGACGAGAAGTAGTCACCTGCGTCAAGCTATCGCAACAACAAAGAAGGAGCAGCTCCCGTCGTCGGGGCTGCTCCTTTTCGCTTGCAGATTAACCCGCCTGCCGCTCCGGGTTCTTGCTTCTTGCCTACTGACGACTGAGAACTTGACGGCTTCCTTCTGCCCTCTCCCCTCTGCCCTTTGCCCGCCTTACTTCACAGGCTCTATCGTAAACCGCACCACCCCCAGCGGCTTTACGAAGTCCAATGTCACCCGCAGCCGCCCAGCCGGAATCTCCCCCCTCCCCACGTCCACCTCCGACATCGCCCTCAGTCGGCCGGCCAGCCAATCCGTATTCCGTTTCCAATTCGGGATAGCATTCTTAACGAAGCGGAGAGCGGCAGCCGAATTCCTCCACAATGCTTCATCGGAAAGGTCTTCCACCGACACCAGCATAAGCGCCCGGTTCACATTGTCCAGATCGCCCTGGAACTCCACAACCAGGTGATCATCTTCCGATACGCCCCGGAACCGCGGACGTCCGTCGTACGATTCCAACTCAAGAAGTTCCATCTTCGGCTCGACTCCCCGCAGCAGGGCATCAGCTGACAGATTCAGACGAGTCGGGTCCCTCAACAGAGTGCCACCTCCGCTTTGCGGCGAAGAACGGGTCTGCGTGCTTCGGGTAGACCTCTTCAAGTCTGCACGGTATGCGCCTCGTGCGTCTTCGGCTGAACCCACGTAGTCTCCATGCACCCAGCCGTCTACTCCCTCAGACGTTCGGACCTGCACCCACTTGTCCCGGCGGGCGAGTACCGACAGTTCCTGTCCCCGCTCGAGACGGCTGATGAGGTCACCCTTCGTCGACGCTCCGGCGCGGAGATTCAAAGCACTGGAGGTCACGTACACAGGCGGTTCGCTCTCACAAGCAATCAGCCAGAAGACAGCGGGAACCAAATACGGCAGGATGCTACTGAACCGTTTCACACAACCTCCAATGAGGACCAGGGGGCGGAGTTCGTCAAAGCCAGTCGAACACAGAATGGTATACAGAACCGGCCGAAGCCGCAAAGGATCGGTAAAAGCAGTCCGCTTCAGCGGACTCGCCGACGCACCAGAACTATCCCACCCGGATAGCCTTTTGCACATGCCCGGATAAGGGTTTCTCGGCTCTTCAAACTCCGTATATTACACCTGTCCTGTGCTGTGCTGAAACCCATCCTATCGGACCCCATGCCCACAGCCTCACAAACCATCCATGCCTTCACCGTCGACCTGGAAGAGTGGTACCAGGGACTTGAACTCCCCATCGACGCCTGGAGCGCGCACGAATCCCGATTGGAACGTGGCCTCTCGGTCCTGCTCCGCCTGCTTGACGACGCCGGTGTTCGGGCCACCTTTTTTGTCCTCGGGTGCATCGCTCGAACGCATCCCGATCTGGTCAAATCCATTCACGATTCCGGTCATGAGATCGGCTCTCACGGCTACCAGCACGAGCGGGTCGACGCCCTTGGGCATGAAGCGTTTCGTGAGCAGGAACGTCAAACGAAGGGCCTGCTCGAAGCCATTACGGGCGCGCCAGTCGTCGGCTTTAGAGCGCCTTTCTTCTCCGTCACAGCACAGTCGCTTTGGGCGCTGGAAATCCTGGCCGAACTTGGCTACCGCTACGATTGCTCCGTCTCTCCCGTCGTCACCTGGCGGTATGGCATAAAGGGAGCACCCGAGGGCATCTTCGACATCACCGATATCGGTCTCACCGAGTTTACGCTCTCCACCTGGTCCTTCCTGGGTAAGCGGATGGCGGCCGGGGGCGCCTACTTCAGAATCTTCCCGAGCCAATGGAGCCGGCAACCGTTCCTGAATGGCGCCGGTCCGGGCATGTTCTACATCCATCCTTGGGAGTACGACCCGGGCCACCCGCGAATCAAGTTTGGAAGACGTGCGATGATGACGCACTACACCAACCTCAGCGGAACAGCTGGCCGGACAGCCGCCCTGCTGGAGAAATTCTCGTTTGCACCCGCGTGCGACGTCATCACCGCCGCCCGCAGCGCAGGCACTATCGGTTCGCACATCCTCCGGAATCTGAATGCCGTCGCCGACCTCTCCGAATCCGCCGCTCCATGAACCATCGACGTCCCAAAATCCTCCACCTGATGACCTGGCTTGCGCCCGGAGGTGGCGCCGATCAGAACGTGTATCTAACCATGCGCGAACACGCTTCCCTCTACGATCAACACCTCTGTGTCGGCTGCGAAATCAGTGATGACAGCACCCTGATGTCCGATCCGGAAATAGCCGTTCGAATCTGCCCGCATATGGTCCGTGCCATAAGTCCCTGGAAAGACCTGCTGGCCTTCTTTTGGATCTACCGGCTCATCCGCCAAGAGCGCTACGACATTGTACATACGCACGAGACCAAGGCCAGCCTTCTTGGGCGCCTCGCCGCACGCCTTGCTGGATGCCCGTTTGTCATCTACGGACTTCATGGGGTGGTCTTCAACGATCCTCTCAGCCCCCTTGTCCGGAAATTCTACGTCGTCCTTGAACAGCTCACTGTCGGCGTATCAGACCTCATCGTCTCCGTCAGCCGCGACGCCATCCGTCACTATCACCGGGCCCGCATCGGACGCTCGATCCCCTGGAGAGTCGTCTACAACGGTGTCGACGTCTCCCGCTTCGAACTCGGAGGTCATAGGGAGAAGGCACGTCGGCAGCTCCGCGACCAACTCGGAATCCCAAGGGACGCCACCGTCGCCATCTCCGTCGGGCGCTTCTCAATTGCGAAGGCTCAGCGGCACGTCATCTCCGCCTTCGCTCGCCTGAACAGACCGAACACCTGGCTTATGCTGGTGGGTGAAGGCCCCGAACGTGATGCCTGCGAGCAGCAGGCTACGGGCCTTGGTATATCCGACCGGTGCCGTTTCCTCGGCTATCGTGCCGATATCCCCCACTGCTTTGCAGCTGCCGACCTTCACCTGCTCACCTCCCTCCGGGAAGGGTTGCCCAGAGCCGTCGTCGAGGCGTCTCTCAGCAAGGTACCCAGCGTCTGCTTCGACGTGGAAGGCGTTCGCGAAATCCTCTGCAACGGCCAATCGGGCTGCATTGTAGCCAGCGGCGACCTCGACCAGTTCATCGCCTGTGTCCAAGACCTGCTCCAAGACACAGAGCTTAGGCAGAAAATGGGCGAAAAGGCCTACGCCCACGCCGTCACGCACTGGGACCACCACCAGATGGCCCGGGAGTTGGACACCATCTACAGGAGGCGGGATGCCTGAGCACGAGCCCGACTCCACCGACGCTGTCGGCAGCTTCTTCGATTCCTACGCTTCCGCCTTCGACTCGCTCTACGGACACGCCGAGTCCAGGGGACCGGTCGGGAGATGGATCGACCGGCGATTCCGATCAGTCATGCGGGTACGTTTCGAGGAAGTGCTCGCCTTATGTGCCAATCCCGACATTCGCACGATCATCGACATCGGCTGTGGCCCCGGTCGCTATCTCGTTGAGTTCGCGCGAATGGGGAAGACGTGCGTCGGTGTCGACCTCTCCGACGAAATGCTCGGCATCGCTCGCCAGTTGGCAGAGCGGGTCGATCACCTGGCAAATATCGACCTGGTCCAGGGCGACTATCTTCAGGAGGCATTCAAGACACCCTTCGACTCCGCCTGTCTGATGGGCTTCTTCGACTACGTCGAACATCCGGAGGCCATCCTCAAGAAACTGAGGAACGACGTCACCGGCGAGATCTGGGCCAGTTTCCCAAAAGCCGGCGGTCTGCTGGCCTTCCAACGGAAGATCCGGTACCGAATGCGCCGCTGCCCCCTCTGGTTCTACGACGAAGCCGAAGTTCACCGCCTGATGTGGGCCTGCGGCTACGGCTACCACTACACCATCAAAAACCTCGGTCGCGACTTCTTTGTCCGCGCACGGGTCGAGTAGCCCGAAGATCGGAGTAGTTCTTGTATAGCATCCCCCCGGAGTATCTTACCCAACCCGAGAAGCGTCCGTCATTCTGGATCAGCGCCGTCGACGACGTCGAGCAGTTTCTACAAACGAGGATCAAGAAAGGAACCGTCTCCTGCGTCGGGACCAGCGCAGGCGGGCGACCGATCCACGCCGTCTCCTACGGAACACCCCGGCAGGGCAAAGGCACAACCACCTTTTCTGGATCGCGCGGCTTCTTCGACGTTTCCCGCTACCTCGGCCCCAACGCGGATCTCAAGGTCTACCTCGGCCTCTCCGCCGTCCACGGCGGTGAATTCGAGGGCATCGTCGGATCGGTAAATTTGCTCTCCGTTCTGGAGACAGGCGCCGACCTCGCCGGAAACGCCTGGCCCGAAATCGAACGTGCCGCCGAAGCCCTAGACCGCATTGTCGTCGTCCCTCTATCAAGCCCCGACGGCCGCGCTCGCGTGCCCATTGACCAGCATACCTATCGGGAGAATGACTACGGCGTCTTCCAGTACTTCAACACCGGCGCCTGGACGAACGGTGAGCAGATCGGCTGGCCGACATGCAAGGAATACATCCCCCTCGACTTCACGAAGACCTCCTACCCCGGCGGCTACCCGAACGACAACGGCGTCAACATCATGCACGACGACTTCCTCGGCAGCCCCCAGCCCGAAACCCGCGCCCTCTTCGAACTCACCGCTCGCGAACGGCCCGACCTCATCATCGACATGCACACGGGCGCTCCACTGAACGACTACCGCCCCTGCATGCTCCGCCCTTTCATCGAACCCGCCCTCACCCCCTCTTGGGAAGCCCTCTACCGTCGCGTTCACACGCGCCTGACGACGGAGGGTCTTCAGGAAACCGACGACTCCACTGTGGAAGCCGATCCCGCCGCCCGCACGGGCGGCCTCACGCCCAACCTCACCACCGCCCTCAACCTCAACTGCGGCGCCCTCTGCTCCGTTATCGAATCGCCCTGCCCCGGTTACGCTGCGAAAGGACGAAGCGGAGGACGCGCCTACTTCCCTGAAGACGACATCCTCCGTTCCCAGCTCATCTTCCACCAGGAGCACATGGGCTACCTCGCTGAAACCGGCGGCCGGGTCATCTGGTCGAAATAGCGGCCTGGTACATCATCACCACATTGATCAGTCCACTTCAGTGGACGTGATTCGTCAAAGAGCACCGGGTTTCCAACCCGGTGCGACCCGATAACCTGGAGGGCAGAATAGATGGAAAGCACCGTAACAACCGTCAGCCGCAGCCCTGAGCACACGGGCGTCAAACCGACCTGCGAAACCATCCGACTGCTCGAAGGCCTCGGCGTCGAAGGCGACGCGCACCAGGGCACCACGGTCAAGCATCGGTCCCGAGTCGCAAAAGACCCCAACCAAACGAACCTGCGGCAGGTGCACTTGATTCACGCCGAGCTCATCGGCGAGCTCTCCGAAGGTGGCTTCAATGTCGAACCGGGGCAGATGGGCGAAAACATCACCACTCGCGGTGTCGACCTGCTGAACCTGCCGGCCGGTACGAAGCTCCATCTAGGAGCTTCGGCCGTCGTTGAAGTCACCGGGCTGAGAAATCCGTGCACCCAGCTCGACAAAGTTCAGCCCGGCCTCATGAAAGCTTGCCTCGGTGAGGACGACGACGGAAACATCATCCGGAAGACAGGCGTCATGAGCATCGTCCTGGCAGGCGGCGTCGTCGGCGCCGACGACACCATTCGCGTCGAGCTTCCGCCAGAGCCCCATCGTCGGCTGGAACCGGTGTGAAAAAGCGGCGTATGGACGGATGTGGCGTCGCCTGGTCCAGAGATTCTCCGCTCGTCGTCTACTCGTGAAACGTATAGGGGTTTGGGCTGAAGCCCCTCGCTACGCGTACGAAGCCGGCTCTTACTGATCGTCATCGGGAATAAGGTCCGAGTGCTCGAGATCGGATACCGTAGTGTCGTTTCCATGACGTTTCTTTTGGTTTCGTACGTAGGCAATAACACGATCCAGATCTTGCTTTGATACTGTTTGCGCTCCATACCCTTGCTGCCAGGCAAACGGCCGATCGGACAGGCCTGAGTTCATGAAGTGCGAGGAACTGCCTATCAATTTCTGAACTGCCTCTGCTATCGATACCGACGGAGGCCATGAACCAACCACATGAACGTGATCGTCTGTTCCATTCACCGACAGTAGTTTCTAGCCGTAAGCTGGCCCGCGTGAACCGACGTAGCTGTGCAGCCTGTCCTGCACCTGGGGCGCGCTCAGACGTTCACGTCGGAGCGTCGACCAAACGAGATGATAGAACAACTGATCCCAGGTCTTGGACATACCATTCAACCTTTCCCGATTTCGGTGAACGCGTCGTTCCCCCAGATTCTTGGAGCCCCCCTCTGTTTGTGGAAAACCTATCGGCTTCCACAAACGGCAACAGCCGAGCCAGCCGCCCTCGGCATGTAGCAAGGAGCCCGCTTCAGCGGGCTTCTTACATGGTAGCGCCGCGGGGCTTCAGCCCCGCGGCGCTACCATGACCCATTCACCGCGTTGTCGTGCCGACGGATCGCCGAAACACCGATCCCCATTGGTTCAAGCCAACCCGCCGTATTATCGTTCCGACCCAAACGCCCTCGCCCGATGGCCCTTTCAGAGACTGCGACCCAGATCCGATATTTGCCACCGGTGGCAAATTACAACTCCTCCCGCTGTTTTCGTTCGCCATAGCCTGCGGTCTATCGACTACTCACCCAACGGGTCTATCGAGATCTCCATCTGGTTCCAGACGTAGTTTGTCGAGTGCGACTTCTCGGTCTCATCCCGTCCAGCGTCCGACCATATCAGAACCATCTTCCGTCCATCCTCGCTGATCCATTTCGGAGACAACTCAGGCTGGTAGGTCCGGTTGGCCGGATCGTCCACTTTCCATTCATCGGTGTAGAAGTATTCCGTCCAGGGCCCGTAGGGGTTCTCCGAGTACCAGAATCCCAGACTCCTCGACTCCTCGTGCGCCCAGTTGGCGTAGAAGTCTTCCACTGAAGCCGACATTCCCTTCCCACCCGTCGTCGCCCCGTTGACCATGATGTAAAAGCCCGAGCCCCGGGTTCCATACCACCGACGGAAGCCAGGAGTACCACCCGAACCTGCCACCCTCTGCATTCACTTCCGGGAAAACGTGAACGGCTCCACGTTCTAAAATGTCCCCCGTCCAGACAGGCTCTCCATCTTTCCACGCCTGGAAGTACTCCCAGGAGTCCCTGACGCCAATGCTATCTTTTCGGACGCGTGCCAACAGCAGGCGATGAACTTCCGCGCCGTTGGGCGAATAGATATAGATGTAGTCGTCCCTGGCAGCGCTGTTGTCCTGACCGTTCTGTACGATGGCGCAGTATGAGAACGGGTACGCAACGCCTCCGGCGCCTTCTACCGGATACTCCTCCAAGAAGAACATCTCCTCAGCATCCACGATATTCCGAGCCTCATCACGCGGTGCGATGAGCCGCTCCTCACCCCTCCGGTTCACCCTATACCAGGTAGCTCCATTGTCCCTCGACGTCAGCAGCTTCATCCCCCGGTAGGGCACAGACCAGTGATTCTTCGGGCACCGCGACACAAAGCAGTAGAGCTGCCCATCGACGGAACAGATCCCGTACCCGAACCAACTCCCCTCTCCCATCACGAAATCAGGGAAGCCCGGGAAGTCCTCCCTTGTAAAATCGTCCGGCCCGCCCTTGAGACGGTAGATGCGAAAGTGATACTTGTCCTCAGCCTCCAACCAGTTTCCATCGTCCATCGTCGTAATCTGGCTGCCGTCGGCGGCCCAGGTCAGACAGCAGTTGTCTCCCCTCGCCCCCACCCGCCTGAGCGTATCCGTATGAAGTGTCACGCCTCCGTGTACCACGATTCTCTCCCAAAGAAAAAGGGATCACAAATTCTGTGAGCCCCTACTCTCGCATCTGCTTGTCTATGAGTTCTACTAACTTCCGCAGCCCGCAGGGCAGCATTGCTTCTCCGCAGTAGATCTTGCCTTCTGATTACTGACAACTGACAACTGACAACTTTCTTAGCCCTCTGCCCTATAGATACGCCCTCTCCTCCACCGGCTTCTCTTCCTTGAACGTCTCCAGATCCACTCGCCCGTCGCCGCACCCACCTTCGCCCGCCGGACGCACGTGGGCTCCGCCTTTGGGGTGCACCCCTTTCCAGGCGTGCGGATCCTCGCCGGCGACCATCACGATATCACGCATATCCTGCTTCCCCATCCCCACGCCTTCCTTATGATGCCACGGCAGCAGGCTCTCGGCGCTCATATAGTGGTTCACCAGGCACCTGCGGAACCCCGTCGTCGCCCGGTTCGGCAGCGACCGGTGGAGCAGGTATCCGTTGAAGAATACAATCGACCCGGCCGGCACTTCCACGGGGACAGCATCGTCATCGGAATAGGGAAAGTCATACGACATCACCGCGCAATCGAACTGCGGGTCATTGTGCGGATATTGAGGCCACAGCACACCGGGCTTGTGAGATCCGGGGATCACCCAGAGACACCCGTTCTCCAACGTCGCGTCGTCCATCGCAATCCAGCCGCCGCACAGCGATCGATCCCGCGTCGGGATATAGTCCTCGTCCTGGTGCCACGCCTGCCCCGGCTTCCCGGCCGACTTGATAAACAGCATCGACTGCATGCACTTCACATTCGGCCCGATGATACGCGTCAGGGCATCCACCATCGTCTTCTGCGCAAGGTAGTCGTACATCACGGTCGAGATCTTGTGAGGATGATGGATGCAGAGGAAATTCTCGATGAAGGCGTCATCTTCCAGTGAAGGGTCCGGCGCCAGGCCGTCGGGCAGGCTTACATCGCCACGCTGACCCCTGCAAATCGCCACGCCCTCATCGCAAAGCGTCTGAACCTCGGCTTCAGCGAGGGCGTCGGTCACCACAAGGAATCCCTGCTCCCGATAGAACGCCGCCGCTCCATCCAGTTCGTCCGCCGGAAAAAATCCAGGCCTCTTCGTATCAATTGTCGTCTTGCTCAAGACATCACCTCGTTATCGGGCAGGTTTGGTATCGGCCAAAGAATAGGCCATCGGCACCCCTCGGTCAATCGTAGGGACCCTATCCTCTGATTCCACCCACACATTTTATAATTTGTACTCCGTACTTTGTACTGCCTTCCTGCTTTCCGCCGTTCACCACTCCAGGTATTTCGGATGCTCCTTCACAAACGCCTCCATCAACCCATGCCTGTGGTCGACGTGCTTGTGCCACTCCTCACGCGTGATGAACGGATTCCCATCTTCCCGCATCTCCCGAAACACCATATGCGGGTGCCCGCCGCAGAACAGATCGAACTCCATCGCCTTCAACTTCTCCACCGTCCGCCGGTAGTCGGCGCACACACCTTCATAGCCAAGCCTGTCGATCGCCTCAGCACCCTTAAGCGAGTTCTTGAACCCACTGGAGTCGCCCGCGAAGAGCACCCGGCACGGGCCATCCGGCCCATCCAGCGTCGTGGAATAAGCCACCTCACCCGCCGACTGTCCCGGAGCGTGGATCGTCGTCAGCGACACACCTCCCTGCTCGATGACATCTCCGTCTTTCAGCTGCCGATCCACCTTGCAGGGAGCAAAGATCCCTTCCTCGCCGCGATAGGTTCCTGTCTCCACCACCCCAGCGTCAAGCTCATGGACCATCACGGGTGCTCCGGTCAGTTCGCGCAGGTACGCCGCGCCGCCGGTGTGGTCCCAGTGCCAGTGCGTCAGCAGAATGACCTTCACATCAGACGGTTCGAACCCCAGCTTGCGGATATTCCCAGCCATCAGCTCATTGTCATCCGAATTCCCCGTATCGATCAACACCAGACCATCACCCGTCTCGATCAGATACGCCGTCACCGAAATAGGCCCCACATAGTAAAGAGGCCCATAGATCCGCTCCGGCTCCGGATGCGGCAGTGGGTTCCAGTCCTTGTCAAAGTAGTTCCGAAATCTGAACTCCGTAGAAAACGCCACTCGTCCTCCCTGTTGGTGACCTCGCCAAACGCAAGAGCCGCTTTTTCCCATCCCCTAAATCCACGAGGGGATAAATCCCCTCGCTACATCAACGAAGCCCACTGAAGTGGGCTCTTGGTAAACACACGAGCTGAGACGTCTTGAAATTGTGGACACACCGAGAACCAAAGTGTCTTGTGTGAGGAGGTGTGTCTATGAAAGGAAATCCGAAGCGTAAGTATGATGCCGAGTTCAAGCGCGAGGCGGTCCGTCTGGCGGACCGGGAAGGCGTGAAAGATCGGCAGGTGGAACGTGACTTAGGTCTGTACCAGGGACCGATCCGGACGTGGCGTACGGAACTGGAAGCCAATTCGGTGGATGCGTTCCCTGGTACCGGTCATCAGAAGCCCCTGGAGGAGGAGAATCGACGCCTTCGCCGTGAGCTTGAGATCGCTCGTGAGGAGCGGGACATTCTAAAAAAAGCAGTGGCCATCTTCTCGAAGACGCCGAAGCCCGGTTCCGGTTTATGAGGGACCATCGCTGGGAGCACTCGGTGGAGAGGATGGCGAAGGTCCTGGGCGTGTCGAAGAGCGGCTACTATGCGTGGCTATCGCGTCCAGAGAGTAACCGGACCCGCGAGCGCCGTCGGTTGGACGCCAGAGTCAGAGCGGCGTTCGAGGCTCACAAGGGGCGAAGCGGCAGCATCAAGGTCACCCGGTATCTGGTGGGCCGAGGTTACCGCTGCGGCCGCACGCAGGTTGCCCTATCGATGCGCCGGCAGGGCCTGAGGTCCAAGGCTGCCAGGAAGTTCCGCGTCACGACGGACTCCAGCCACACCCTGGCTCCCGCACCGAACCTCCTGAACCGCAACTTCGTCGCTGATACACCGAACACGGTCTGGGCCAGCGACATCACGTATCTGCCCAGCAAGGCTGGCTGGCTCTACCTGGCGGTCATCATCGACCTGTTCTCTCGACGGATCGTGGGCTGGAGCGTGAGTACGAGCCTGCGTCACGAGATGGTCCTCAAGGCTCTTTCCCGTGCCGTCAGGGCACGGCGTCCTCCAAAGGGGTTGGTGTTCCACTCCGACCGCGGTATCCAATACTGCTGCGGCGGGTTCCGCCAGCAGATCGCCGAACACGAGTTCGTCCAGAGCATGAGCCGGAAGGGGAACTGCTGGGATAACGCCGTGGCGGAATCCCTCTTCCGTTCACTCAAGACCGAGTGGGCTTACCACGTGGAGCTCCGGGATCTCGAACACGCCAGATCAGAGCTCTTCGAATACATCGAAGTCTTCTACAACAATCAGCGTTTGCACGCGACGCTGGACTACGTATCTCCAGCAAACTACGAATGCCGGATGGCTGCTTAGTTCACTGTCCACTTTTGCAAGGCCATATCAAGCCGCTTTCCCCCCCAACCCCTAACCCCCGCCGCCTCCCCCGCACCCCCGCCCCCTTCATTCCCTTGCTTCGACCTCCAGCCGCTTCTCCACCTCCGTCCTCCGCTTCCGCACACGCAGTGGAACCTTCGGGTCCGAATCTACATCCGCATCCAGCCCCGTATCCCGGTCCAGGAACAGTGGGAAATCGTCCGCCGGCGGCTTCGTCCGGTCGTAGCCGTGGGTGTAGCTCCGCATAATGATCCGCTGCTCCCGATTCAGTGTCGCGAGCCACTCGGGCGACGACTGGTGCCGGTCGGCTTCACACACCCACGATGGGCAGTAGGCCAGGAAGATATTCTTCCGGACCGTATCGGACTCGTTCGGCTCAACCCGGTGCCACGTACCGCAGTGCATCATCGTCATCGTGCCTCGCTTGCAGCAGAGGATCCGTTCTCCCGAAACGCTCTCGTGCGTCGTATAGGCGTCCATCTCCTGAGACTTGTGGCTCCCCGGCATGTAAACGAAGTTTCCCATACGCGGTTCAGGTAGGTCAGTAAGCCAGTAGCTGATCTTGATCTGCATGGGCAGCGCGGGAGCGAAAACGCCGTAGGGGACAGTCCGTGCGCCATCGGGGTGCCAGGCATTGTGGCTGCCGTCATGCGGGCGTACGAAGAGTTGGGAGATATGCAGCTTGAGAAGCTCACCATAGATGTCGTAAGCAAAACCGACGTGGCGTTCGTGGTCGATCAGCGCCGTCAGTTCTGGATCCCGTTCGACGACGTTCCCCGGTCCATAGAATTTGGAGGGATCATACTTGGGGTCGGCCCCGGACACCCGGTCGACGGCGTCCACGTAGGCATCTACCTCGGCATCGCTCAGCGCGTTCTCCACCACCAGCATCCCTTCATCCATAAAGGTCTGCCACTGTTCCACCGTGAATCCGGGAGAGGCCTTCCTGTAAGCCATATCGGTCATCTCGTCACCTCGGTTCGGAACTTTAGAGATCGTTTGCCCGTTCAGGTACGCATATCCAGAGTCGGCTGTCAAGGGATAGTGCCCGGCTCCAGCTCGATGATAGTTCCGTTACAATTCCACATTGCAAATCTCGCCCCGTACAGCTACCTTGCACCAACTTCCCCACCCGCAGCTAACACTCGACGCGGCAAGTATGAGCCGCCTCTATCCTGTCTGACTACTGACAACTGATTGCTGACCACTGCCTTTCCTGTCTGACAACTGATATCCGACAACTGACTACTTTCCTCTGGAGTCCCTATGTCCCACACCCCCGACATCACTCGCCCTCCGAAGGATCTCATCGACACCCTCTCCACTGAAATCGGCAGCGCCACTGCGGCAGGTGAGCTCAGCCGTCTCGGCATCAGGGACCCGCACATCCTGGGCCCTGTAAGCCGCACTCCAGGCAAGAAAATCGTCGGCCCCGCCATCACACTCCAGTTCATGCCCAAGCGGGAAGATCAGTACAACGTCGACGAGTACAAGGATCCCGAGAAGCAGCTCCATCGCCACGCCCTCTACCACACCCAGCCGGGCGACATCGTCGTCGTCGACGCCCGAGCCGACCTCAGCAGTGGCGTCTTCGGCGACATGATGCTCACCTACTTCAAGGGCCGCGGCGGCCTGGGCGTCGTCATCGACGGCTGCATCCGCGACTTTCCCAAGGTTCAGGAGCTCGATCTGGGTCTCTGGACCCGCGGCGTTACACCCAACTTCCACACACAAACCAACATCATCCCCTTCGCCGTCAACGTCCCCGTCGCCTGCGGCAACACCCTCGTCATGCCCGGCGACATCATCATCGCCGACGACGACGGCGCCGTCGTCGTCCCCATCCAACTCGCTCCCGAACTCGCCGAAAAAGCCAAAGTCCACGCCGAGTGGGAAGACTTCAGCCGAATGCGTCTGCTGGAAGGCGGGGACCTCCGCAAGTACTACCCGCTCTCAGACGAAGCCCGTATCGAGTACGAAACCTGGAAGAAGGAGCAGGCTTGACAGCTGCCTCACTACCTAAGGGCTCGCAACGAAATAAGTGCTGTACTTTTCTCAAAGGTGAACCTACGTTCGGAGCGTGGACTCTAAGACCCTCCGAACGAAGTATGAAGCCTTGACTCCTGTCCTGACGGAGCGCA
>Ga0114996_10002482_pt1 | contig 23921 bp, 14 predicted proteins | sample ArcticOcean_MG_C_4_FD_87039 | JGI IMG/M metagenome (GOLD analysis project Ga0114996, IMG submission 87039) | Marine microbial communities from western Arctic Ocean - ArcticOcean_MG_CB4_134 | ecosystem: Environmental > Aquatic > Marine > Oceanic | place: Arctic Ocean: Canada Basin | collected... | reverse complement strand
CTCCGCCGTCGTGCTGGATTGAGGCCCCAATGCCTTTTCTTCCGCCCGTTCTAGGCCGCCCACTGCTTCGGCTCTAGGATGCAAGGGCCGCTCCCGGGCCAGGAATGCCCCTCCTCCGCTACTAGGCCCTCCGCGCGATTACACGGAGGGCTTTTCTTCTAAGAGGCACCTCAGGAGACTCAAACATCCCGTTAAGCCCTGTTTTTGTAATGCCAGCAGCGTGTTTTTCCGCTGCCGGAACCAACTCAGGAAGGTTGTTCTGTAGTGCTGTGTACACCATCTGATACAGATAGGATGTGTTCCGTGAGTTGTCCGGTCAATCTCCAAGTGACTGCTTCGGTTTTATGAAAAGGATCTCGCCGCGCCCGATCCATCCTGTTCGTAAATCGACTCGAAACCATCCATCGCTGTTCTTCTTGTGGAACCGAACCGGCGAGCGGCGGCCAAATTGCTTGAGGTCGTACTGTGCCCAGGTCTTGCCCATGTCCGTCGAGATAATGAATCCCGTGTGGTAGGGCGACGCCGGTGCATAATGCGCGGACATAATTACACCATCTTCAATGATCATGTTCGCTGATTCGTATTTCGAATTGAACAGCATGGTGTGCTTTTTGGGATCTGCAAGATCCGCCGGGTCGCAACGAAAGATGCCACGGTCGTGTGGCAACTTGCCATTGTTTCCGTTCGCGTCCGAGGCCCAATAGAGTTGGCCATCCACGAAATTAATGCCGCCCGACTTGTATCGCGAGTTTGAGTTGACCGATACGAGAATCTTCCACTTCCACGAATCTTCTTTCCCGTCATAGGTGCCTCGCAGCCAATGGCACTCGTGATGATTCCCTCGATCATGGTCGCCGGTACATGCGTAAAACGCATTTTCGGCGGGGTTGTATGATACCGAATGAATATGTCGGCAGATAACCGGGTTATTGGGGTCACCCAGTGGCGCTCCGGTCTTTGCGTCTCGATCGTGAAAGCTAGGATTGTGTCCAAAGGCATACGCAATCTTCACCGTCTGTCCCTGGTCGGTGGAGTAGTAAATATTGACCGGAACCGGTCCGCCGAGGACATTGCAGTAGTTGCCCCATACGAGCATTTCTTTCCCCTCGACATCCCACGTGTGAACGCCGTCGAGTGAATGGAAGTACCAACCGGGCCGACTCGGATTGGCCGGAGTGTGGGGCAGGTAATCGCGACCGTCCTGATCCTTGACGATGATTTGTCTGTGTGTCTTCAGATTGTCGGTGCTCAAATACAGTCTGGTTCGCGTGGCGAAGAGGATATTCCCGTTCTTCAAGATGCAACTGAAGGTGATGTTTTTCGCGTTGGGAAACTCCGAGCTGTGCGCCCAGGTCCGGGCGTTATCTTCAGACAAAACGATCTTTCCGTCGCTGAAACCGAAGGCCTTATTATCGCGCTGCGAGTCGATGTAAGGGTCGGCCGGCGCCAGTCGATACCAGAAATGATCGGTCTCGCCTTCTGTGGATACGGCGGTCGCCGGCGCCGCACTGGATCGCTCGGCGACAGTCATAAAGGCGGCGTGCACAAACAGCAGGGCTGGGAGGATTAACGCTATGGTAAGAATTCGGTTTATTTCCATGAAAATCATCTTCTTGTTTATGACGCAGTCAATTGAACCGGAGATTGGCCACACGGCAATAAGTTGAGTATAGACTAATCTCTGGAGAGCTCTTTCCGGCTTGTAGCAAAGTCGCGTAAAGCGGTCAATTCTTACACTGAACGACCCTTTTTCGGGAGCGTTTATAACCAATCGGGATTTCTTCTGCACGGGCGTGCGACTCTCTTGCGTGGCGAAGAGGTTTTTGAATTGGCCGATGCAGTCGCAAACGAGTTGTGGCAGGTCACGTCGGATGAAGCGAGTATGTTTACGGGCCAGTGTGATTTCACCGGCGAACATCAGGTTGTCACAGACCAGCACGCACGACCCTACACAGATCCCGGCTGGGAAGGTTTTGTCGTGTGAGTTGCGTAGTCCGATCACGCCAGCGATAGTACGTCAGCACATTGACTTCCAGCAGTCGGCAGACGTCCGCAACCGTCTTTCCCTAGCCCAGCTCCAGTTCAGCTCGGCGCAGCTTGGCAATAATCTGGTCGGTGGCATTTGGCCAATCCATACAATCAATACGCCCAGTAAAGTACTTTCTGCCGATATTTCTAATACTACGTGTCATAGAATTGGATCGTTTGAATTGGATCGTGTTATGCAGTGGAAACAGATATCGTTGGCAACCGTTATTGCAGTTTCTGGGTGTTTCAGTGGAATTTTAACAGCTTTCGAGACAGCGGAAATTCTGAGACGGCCCCATAGCATTTCCGACTCACGATCAGAGGCTCAACCACCCACTTTCGGCAACGTGTCGACGCTACCCAACCAACACTCTCTCTACCGTAACCCCCTTAAAAAAAATACATCTCATAAGGCGTCGAAATTCAGGGATGCGGGTTATTTTCTCGAAACGGAGTACCTGAACTGGCAAATACGACGCAGTGACCTTGATTACGCTATATCCGGCGATCTAAATCTCGGCGGAGGAATCGACAACGCAATTCTTCACGAAGTAACGCATCAATCTGAGCCTGGGTTTCGTTTACTCTTTGGTCGATCAATCAATGACGATTGGAATATTGCATTCGGGCTCACAACGTACTCTGCAAACCAAGATGCAACTGTCGTTGCCGGCTCAGGTTTAGTATATGCAACGCTTACGAATCCATTTCAATTTGACACACAAATAGGCCGTGCAGACGCTTCATCAAATTTTGAACAACGAGTTTATGATCTCTACATCAGTCGACAGGTTGACGTTGGCGGAAAACGTAACGTAAAAATCTTCGGCAGTATGCGATTTACCGATCATGACAGTACCAAACGCGTAGACTACTTTGATATCGATGAGATTTCACCCTTAAGTAATATTGCGTCTGAAACTAATTCGACGGGATTTGGAATTCGTATTGGCGGTGAGGGAATCTGGGAAATAACCGATCGGTCTTATGCATTCGCCGCGGGTGAATCATCGCTCTTGCTCAATAGAGTTACGACCACCACGGTAAACACACGTACTCCGAGCGTTGGGGGCAACGTGGTTAATTCCGTTTTCGATGAATATACGCAACCCTTATCCGTACTCGGTGCGACAGTCGGTTTAGGCCACAAATTCGGCACTATTGACATTCGCTTGGGTTACGAAATTAACAGTTGGTTCAATCTAGGCGCCAGAACGGCAATTACCAACGATGCATCTGCGAGTTTCTATTCGTATAATCGCGAAGAATCCGACATAATCGTCGACGGCATATTCTTACGCTGCAATTGGGAATTCTAACTCCCGGGCAATTACCCTCGAAAACGCGAACCGAAAATCGGTACCGAAGCGACCAATCTTTGCGGCCTCTTGACGGCCTGTATCACCGATCGACGCGTTAATGGTCGTGAATTATCTCATTCAAACGGGAAGTGGCGTCTTAACGTTTCTTAACGGACACTTAAACACTAATCTCGATGATGCCGTCACCCTGACCACCTCCGCACGCGGCCGTCTTCACGCTCTCGGGTAGGTCCGCCCAGGCCTGGATCACGGCCAACAGTTCGAGGTCAACGTCTGAAAATTCGCCGGATTCTGCGCCGTTTTTTGAGGCCCGCTTCTTTCCCCCGTCTGCTGCCAGCAGTCAGGCAGACCAGATCATCAGGGTGTTGTCATTACTGCCGCTGACGATCCGCATGTCAGCAGCGGAAAATTGATTCTTGAATACACCTCGGGCTCTGCATAGAGTTAAAGAGCCTCACGCAGATCTGCCACGGGAGGTTTCATGTTCGACTCTTTCTCTACACAAAAGTCGGGATACAGCTCCATGTTCCACTATCGTTTTCTGCTGCTGTTCTCATTCATTGGTGCCATGGCTGCCTGTTCACCGGCAACGTTTGCCCAGTCACAGTACGGTGGCGGCTTTTCCGAAATGATGGCGAACAAGGAGAGCAACGGGGTGCAGTTGTTGGCAACACGAAAAAAACGCGTTGATCGCGTTGCCCTGGCACCCCTCGCCGTTATCCAGGGTCATCTACCCGATGCCGAAATAACCGAGGCGTTGAGAAAAACGGTCGATTGTGAATTCGTCGATACACCCCTCAAGGACGCCATGGATTTTGTCGCCGAGCAGCTTGGTTATCCCGTCTTCATCGATGAACAATCGCTTGCTGAAGTTGGCCTGGGTGTTGATGAGACTGTCAACCTCTCGGTAAAGAACTTCCAGTTGGAACACCTGCTCACGCAGATGCTGTCTCAACTTGGTATTACCCACATGGTGATCGATGGGAACGTGAAAATTACCACCCTGGAAAGGGTTGAATCCAATCTTCAAACGTGTGTCTACCCGGTGGGTGACTTGTTTCCCTCATCCTCGGCTTCCCATGATGCTGTGATGGCGCTGTTGACTTCCGTGGTTGAGCCGGACAGCTGGCAGGACGTCGGAGGAGCTGGCACGATCGACTCCCTGAATTCTTCCCTTATTATCAGCCAGAATTACAAGGTTCATCAGCAGTTAGAACATCTACTGGATGTGTTTCGGGAATTGCGAGATGACACTTCCAGCCGGAAGCAGTTACCGGTCTTTTACGGATCGGGCGCGGCCTTGGACAAGCAGGCTATCCGTGCTGCACTTCGCCATGAGATTCGTCTGCCGGAATCCCAAATGACGCTCAACGAGTTTGCAGGTTTTCTCTCTGAAGCAACGAAGGAAAATGTGTTGGTCGATCAACGAGGGCTCGAGGATATTGGTCTGTCTGTTGTGCAGACCGCCCTGTTTCAGACCGGCTTGTCAAACATGTCGGCGCGACGAGCCCTGGATAGCCTCGGCGGCGGATTGGGCTGGCAGATTCATGCTGGAGCGGTCGTCATCACCTCCAAGGAGGGAGTCGAGTCTCTTCTCGACACGCGGGTCTATCCTGTGACGCAGCTGATTTCCGGCAATCGCAGCAGGTCGCCAGGAAATGCAACCGATCTTGATCATTTGGTCGAGGTTATTATGAGTAATGTAGCCCCCGACAGTTGGGAAGATGTTGGTGGGGCCGGGATGATTGTTCGGATCATGGAACCACCGGCCATGGTGATCGTACAAGATGATAGAACTCACTCGCAAATCGTTAGTCTGCTTTCAACGGTCAACGGGATTTCCCAACATGAACAGAAGTCCACGCCCGACTCTGCCAGCCGTTCAAGTTCACAGACGCTGCTGACAGTGGTTTACGAGCGGCCTGTTCCAGCGAGTAGCAAGATGGAGCCAATCACGGCAATTGAACTGGCCGAGACAATCCAGAAGTTGCTCGGCATCAAGAATGTCGCCCGGCGTGGCTGCATGATCCATGTGGTCGATGACAGGGTCGTGGTTCGCCAGACAGCAGCGAAACACCATCAGATAGTCGACCTGCTCCAACTGCTCTACCCAAATTATGGCATTCGCGGTGTGGGCCGGAGCGGTGGTTTCTTTTAGCTTGCCACCGGATACTGCCTGCAGCCTCGACCATCTTCATTCTGCTTCGTCCGCCTACGGCCGACTTCGCAGAACGAGAGCCCTGACGGCGTCCTTCACGCTCTCGGGTAGCTCGGCCTAGCACTCCAGCAGGAGCAGCGTTAGCTCGCTTCGCTCCGCGTCGTCCAGCTTGGCCCAGATCCAATCCAGCAGCTCCATCCCGAGCTCCGGCGTCGTGCTGGTTTGAGGCCCCAATGCCTTTTCTTCCGCCCGTGCCTGTCCGCCCGCTGCTTCGGTCTAGGAAGGCAAGGACCGCTCTTGCTTCCAGAGCCGGTGGATTCGCTTGCGATTCACTCGCCAGCCTTCAGCGATCAATTCCTTGTAGATTCGCGGTACACCATAGCGGGGATGACGCCGGCAAAGCCGTCGCATCTCCCTGAGCAACTGTTTCTCGTTGTCCGAAAGCTGCCGCTCATAACGAGCATTACAAAGTACGTTCTTATCATGTTTTCCTACCGAGAGGGATTTGCTTTTCCACGCGGCCCGGCACCTTTACTTTCCATTTTTCCACTCGGTAGTCCGACCTGAGACGATGGCTGTGCGCATCCTGACAGTGAGGCGCTTCACGACCTTCGGTTGCTTGTCATAGAGATTCTCTTGTTCGTATGGATCAGCCTCGATGTCGTAGAGTTGGCCGCTCCGGCTCAAGTCGACACGCCACGGAGCGAGGGTGTCCATCTCCTCGACCTCGGCTGAGTACTTGTAGAAACCGCCGGACCCTTGCGTGTCGAAAATCAGTTTCCACTTGCCTTCACGGATCGAAAGAATGCCGACGTAGGATTGAGTGATCATTGATTCTCGCCCCAGAGTCGCTTCGGATTCGAAAAGCTGGGCACTCTGGTCAATCCCGTCCTCGGCGGCCCATTTCGGTAGCTGAGAACCCACGAGTGTGGCCACCGTTGGCAGAATGTCTGTCAGGCAGAGGAGGTTGTCATTCACTGTTCCCGCCTCGATCCGACCGGGCCAGTGCGCGATGAAGGGAACACGCGTCCCGCCGTCCCAGACGTCGGTCTTGTAGCCTCGATAGGGTCCGGAGGAGTCGTGATTGTGTTGCCTAAGCTCCTGTTGGTCATGCTTCGGTCCATTGTCGGAGGTGAATAGGATGAGTGTGTCCTTTTCGACTCCGGCATCTGCGAGAATCTTGCGAACCCTGGCGACACTTTCATTCACCCAGGGAATGCGATCGGCGCGGGCGCCGATTCCGGTGTGCCCTGAAAAGCGATCGGGAGGAAGGATCGCACCATGCGCTGCGTTCAATGCGAGATAAACGAAGAATGGTTTACCGGATCCGACAGATGATTTAATGAACTTCTCCGCTTCATCGACATAGAGGTCATCGACCGTCTGGCGATCTACGGCGGGATCCAACATGAGCCCCGTTTTGCTGCGTTGAGGGTCATTGATGACTCGATCATTCCGAATGAAAACGGGAATCCTGGTGCAGTTGGAAGGCGTGCCGAAGAAAGTATCAAACCCCAGTTCGATAGGTCCGCCTGTAATCGGAGCGCTATGGTCAACTCGACGACTCACTTCTGCAAGAGCTGCACCGCCACCTGGTCCGTGGAGATGAGAACCGAAATGAAAGTCGCCAGGATCGCCCTCGACCGGTTTCCAGCCCAGGCCGATGTGCCATTTGCCGAAGGCGGCCGTTGCATAGCCTTTGCTCTTCATTACCGAAGCAATCGTGGTTCGGGTGGGAGGAATCAGTGGCTTGCTGTAACCGGGAAGCACGCCTTCGCGAAGGAAGGTGCGCCAGCAATAGCGACCGGTGAGAAGTGAGTAGCGAGTCGGAGTGCACACCGCGTGGGGCGCATGAGCGTTGGTAAATCGCATCCCGCCATCGGCCAAAGCGTCGATCGCAGGGGTGCGCACTTTGCCTTTCTTCGGTTGGTTACACGAAACATCTCCCCAGCCGAGATCATCAGCGAGAATCAGAAGAATGTTCGGCTTGGTGCGGCTGCCTTCCTGTGCGGCGGCACGCTCATAACAGCACCATGAATTACCGATGACTGCCAACGCGATCAGTAGTGCGTTAATTCTCATATTGCGTTCCCATGGAGTTCTTCGTCCTGAAGTCGTTCTATTTCTTTACTGGCTGGCCAGGCTTGCGCCGGGCCGGCGCAGCAATGCTCGGATGCATATCGGCGCGCCACGCATTGAATAGCTGGCCGAGTTCGCGAACGACCTCTGGATGCCTGGCCGCGACGTCGTGTTGTTCGCCAACGTCAGATGCAAGGTCGTACAACTGCCAGGCGGGAGGATGACTCTTCGAGTCGATGTTCTCATTCAACCGCACGAGTTTCCAATTGCCTTTTCTTATGGCGCAGTTGTGTTCCCTTGATCGGGGCTTGTAAAGACCGCCGTCGCTCTTAGGAAGCCGACTGCGGTTCTGCCAACACAGCCAGTCATGCGGCTCGCCCTTCTCCTTGCCTGTCAGGTAAGGTAGCAAGTTAACGCTGTCGAACTTTTCCGCCGGCATTTCGAGTTCTGCCGCAGAGACCACCGTTCGATAGATGTCGGCACTCGACACCATCTTGCTATAGACCGAACCGGCTTTGAGATGCCCCGGCCAGCGCATCATCATCGGTACGCGGATTCCACCTTCAAAAACGTCGAACTTGTGGCCGCGAAATGGACTGTTGTTTGCATAGTTGCGAGAATGACTGGCGTATTGTTCCGTGCTGCCGCCACCGCCATTGTCATTGAGAAAAATGACGATCGTATCGTCGGCTATCTCTTGCTTGTCCAACTCGTCGAGGATTTGACCCACGGCGCGATCCATGGCGAGCTGCATTCCCGCATAGATACGACGGTTCGGATCCTTGATCGTCTTGGCGAACGGCGCGATGTCATCGTCCAGAGCATGCAGCGGCGCGTGAACTGCGTTGAAAGCCAAGTAGAGAAAGAACGGCCGCTTCGCGTTTCTCTCGATGAAGTCGGCCGCCTCCGTTCCCCAGAGATCGGTCAGGTATACCGGCGACTTTTCGAACTTTTCCTGCCGTATGACTCTTGCGCCGGCCCAGAACGATGAGCCACCCCCGGTGATCGCCACGCACTCGTCAAACCCGCGTGTCAGTGGGCCGGGCAGTTGCCAGTCATCTTTCGAGTTACCTGATAGATGCCATTTCCCGACCAGGGCGGTTCTGTATCCGTTCTGTTGAAACGGCCTCGGCAGAACGGTTGAGCGCAGGGCCAGTTTCTGCTGGTTTGGCGCATTGAAATTACCGTACACCCCGAAACGCTGCTGATGACGTCCGCTCATCAGCCCCATTCGTGAGGCCACGCAGATCGGGGCGGTAACATAGGCATCGGTAAATTTCACACCTTCGTCGCACAGACGATTTAACGCGGGCGTGGGGATGTTCAATTTGCCAAAGCGTTCGACGTCGGCGTACCCCATGTCGTCGGCCATGATCAAGATGACGTTGGGCTTGGATCGCTTTGCAGGCTCTTTCGCCTTTGCCATGCCTGTAACCACGACGGCAACTAGCAGAAACGCCAGTAAGGTGAGTATTCGCATTAGGTTGTTTGTCCTTGAGGGCCTACTTCTTTACGGGCTGTCGAGTCTCACGCCTATGCGGACCGGTGTTTTTACTTTCCGTCGCCTGACAGCACCTTGAGACGGATGTTTCGAAAGGCGACCTGGCAGCCTTTGCCGTGATCCTGCAGGGCGATCACACCCTTTCTGCGCGACATCCGCTTGTCATCGTCGCTGACTTTGGAAAAGACTACGCCGTTAATCTTCTGGGTAAGAGTGTTGCCCTGGGCGATGATCTCCATGGTGTTCCAACCGTTTTTCCGGTAGTGAGCAACAATCTCTTCTTTGGTGGCGACTTGCTTGACGGACTTTTCCCCTTCGGCCGTGATCGCAACTTCCTGTCCAGCAGTTGCCATGAAGAAGCGAGCCTTGTGGGCGGGGTCGTCCTTTGTAAGAAGCGAGTGGTGCCAGAGGCCCATCTTATTCTGCGGGGCGACCTCGACCTGGTAGCCGAAAACCTGGTGGTCGCCCTGGTCATCGCTGCGGACTTGAACGCCCGAGTTGCCGGCCTCATATTTGAAGTCGAGGCGAAGGACGAAGTCGGAAGGCGTCCCGCCGCGCCAGATGATCCAGTTCCGGGTCTTCTCAAGCCCGGTGCAGGAGATGGCGCCGTTCACAACCTTCCATGCGCCCTTGCGGTGGTCCCACTGGTCGAGATTCTTTCCGTTGAAAATAGGGGTGAAGCCAGTCTCGTCGTCCGCTGTCGCTTCCTTCTTTTTATCGGGATCGGCGGAAAAGCCGCCCGCACCTGGCGCGAAGTCCCAGGGAATCGTCTCCGCACCGAATTGTTCGAGAAAGGCTCCGGACGAGAAGGCGAGAAAGAAACTTTGATCGCCCGACTGCTTCCGGTGCTTCGCGTAGAGATCCTTCATACGGGGAAGCAGTGATTCCGCTTTCGGCCCCAATAGCTCGATCGCGCGGCAGGCGCCCAGGGCGCTCCACCAGTCGTCGAGCGCGGTGTCGCCAATAAGGCTCTGGAGGGCGCGGTCGCGATATCGCGTGGAGGTTTCGGCCAACCATGAGGCGGCTTCAATTCGGACATCGGTTGCGATGTCGGTGAGGTGGCCGGCGGCCAGATCGTGGAGTGCGGAATCGTCCGCGAAATCGACCCTCATTCCAACGAGCGCCCAGTAACGATCCGCGGCGTTCAGGCTCCTCAAATGCGTGACAAGGGCGTCCCGGTCCTTGTTTCCCACCACATCGGCGGCTGCCCATGCGGCATCGAGATCGGGCGAGTGATTGGTCTTCCCCTCGAGGATGTCGCGGATGGGCGCACCCTCTTTGCGAACGTGGTTGCGCATCACGGATTCCGGGAGAGCGCCGACATCCAGAATCTCCCTGCGGGTTTTGGCGTAGGCTCCGCGTAGGCGTTCGAGGGCGACACGCTGGCCTGGGTTGAGTTCGCCGGCGAGCAGATTGACGATGTTATCGGGATCGGCGATGCAGTCGTAGAATTCCTCGACAGGCTTGCGAGGACCGGCATAGGCCCGTTGTGGAGCGGTGAGGGCGGCGAGATCGGTTTTTGCCGCACCGGTGATGTCGTTTCGGATCGCGCCCAGGTCGGAGAATACGCTGGGTTGGTTGTAAGACAGATGGGGCATGTAGTTTCTGACATAGAGAAACTGTTTGTCCCGCACGGATCGCGCCATCTCCATGACCTCGTCGACTCGATCCCGGGTACCGTAGACCGTCTCTCGCTCAGTTTTCGAACCGGGTCCCAGGAAGGGAATTCCCTGCATGTAGCCCGGAATGGTTTGCTTGGTCAGGTTCAGAACCGTGGGCGGGAAGTCGACGAAGCTGACGAGCCGATCCAGTCGGGTGCCGGGAGTTGCGGGAGCGAGGTGTTGGTACTTTTTCGGAAAACGAACCATGAGGGCGACGCGCATTCCTGAATCGAGGAGGAGACGCTTGTGCCGCGGCATGCCGGAGCCGTGGTCGGAGTAGAAGAACACGATCGTCTCGTCGGCGAGCCCGTCCTCTTCCAACTGGTCGAGGAGGCGCTGAACGTTTTGATCCATAACGGAGACGCAGTCGTAGAACCGGGCTACCGTCCTGCGCACGACCGGAGTGTCCGGGTAGTAAGGTGGCAGCGGGACGGCTTTGGGATTGCTGATCGCCTGCTTCGAAAGTCGGGACTGGACGTGCTTCTGGAAAACCGGATAGGGCCAGACCATCGTGCGTGACTGGTGTGTCGTCATGTCGTTGAACACTGAGAAGAATGGCTGGCCAGACTCCCGATTGTTCCAATGAGCCTCGGCGGACGAGAGGTCCCATGACTCGTTGATGAGTCGCTCGTTTTCTGCGCAGTTGTAATCGGTCTTGACGTTGTTCGACGTGTGGTAACCGGCCTTCCGGAGAAGAGACGGGAAGCCTCTCACGCCGGTCGGGATGTGGTTCGAGGACCGCATCTGGTTGGTCCCCATACTAGCGTTGTACATCCCGGTGATGAGAGTGGATCGCGATGGCGAGCAAACCGGGGAAACGGCAAAGGCGTTGGTATAAAGGATGCTCTCCTTCGCGAACGCGTCGAGGTTGGGAGTGCGTGCGAAGGTGTCTCCGTAGCATCCAAGTGTTGGACTCATGTCCTCGACTGTGATCCAGAGGATGTTCGGCACGTGTCCCGCTTGACTGATGTGGGGCTTCGCCACAGGGGCTTTGCGCGAAGCGGCTTTCTTCGCAGGTGGTCGCACCTTTTTCACCGTCCTCCATTCTTTGCCATCGAGGGAGACGAGAATGTCGAAGGAGATGGGAACTCGACGGGTGAGATTTCCGCCACGATCGCGAGAGAGAACGACCCGGTCGATTGTCGCGGCTTTTGGCAGTTCGATCTGTGCCCAGCCTGTGTTCTCCTTCGGGATCCAGCTATGGCCGTTTCCGTACTTGCCATCGTTGAGGAATTCGATCTGGTGCTTTTCTTCGAAACCTCTCAGAAGCGACGACGCCGTGGCCTTTGCGCCACTGGACTGCAATGCGAGGTTTTTCGTCGAGTCGCCAGAGAAGATCTCCAGTTCGTCGATGCAGGGTTGCCCACCGGAACTTTCCAGAACGTCCACTCGGACATACTTGACCTCGGTCGGTGCGAACGGGAATGAGTTAGGCCGAACCGGATCGATGGTACGTTGAATGGTGAGGGCAGCAGGATCTTCGGGAACCGCTGCGGCCGTGGGAGCTTTCGGCGAGGATGGCGCCGGTTCAAGCTCACGAATCCGGATGTTTCGCAACCAGAACGGCAGACCGTGATCCTGGAATCCGATGAATCCCTGTTTCGGTTTGGTCTTCAATTGCGGGTGCGACAGCTTGACGTTATTGACCAGCACACCGTTCAGCCTGACGGTGACCTCACCACTGACGCTCGTCACGCTCATGTGATTCCACTCGCCGGCGGGCTTTGTCGCGTTGGCTCTTGGAGCGACTTTCGGAAGGATGCCGCCGGTAACGGCATGGGCATCCAACTCTTTCTCGCCGGCCGAATCACGAATCTGGACTTCAATCACTGTCCCGACGGCCTTTTGGCGATCGGTGACGTTGAAGTAGAGCCCACTGTTGCCGCCTTTCTCGTGCCTGTATTCAAACTCGCATTGAAAATCTCTGTATTCGTTTTTCAGCCACAGGTAGTCGCCGTATCGTGTCCAGTCTTTTTCACCTTCACGCGGCTGCAGATGAACGACACCGTCTTCATTGAGTGACCAGTTGCCGGTCGTCTGGAAGTGTTCTTTCAAGTCGTCGCCAGCAAGCAGATCGATGAAGCTTCCAGCAGCTCCGCTGGTCTTCAGCGTCATCAGATATCGAACGATGTGCTTCAGATCGTCAGGTCCTTTGATCAAGCCAATTGGCATCAGTGAAGTCGTGCTGGGGACTTTCTCGTCGATCCGTGATTTGTCGACAGCTTTCAGGCTGCCGTCCATCATCTGCAGCGTGACACGGTTTTCATCTTCTCCTGACAGGAATCCCAGCAGCACTTTGCCGTCGTCGGTAACGATCGCCCACGACTGAAAGTTGGGCGAGACATCCTTGCTCGGTGCCGCAACGGACTGAGCCAGGTACTGCGGCGTGAACCGTTTCGCGATTCCCGCCAGTGAAGGCCCAATGACACCGCCGCCCTGGCCCGAATCGTGACAGGCGACGCATTTTTCCTTGAAGATTGCAGCGCCGGTTTTCGTGTTCCCTTCCTTCCACGCCGTTGTCCACTCGATCGCCTGGTAAGCCGGCGGCATCGCTTTGTTGGCCGACAGCGTCGCGCCCTCAGCGATGTCGGCTTTTATGGATCGTGTTTGAGCAAGACCTGGAATTCTTCCCGCGAGGTCGTCCATTCCCAGAGTGTTGGCGAAGACAGCCGCCGTCTTGCGGTGTGAGTCGTCGGTGTCGTGGATGGACAGTGTGATCATTCGCTCGATCATCTTGAATTCCGGAGCCTCCGGATTCGCCGCCGCCGACTGCTTCCACCAGTCCATCATGGGAAGGCCGCCGATTTTGAACCCGTGCTTCCTGGCTTCCGTCTCAAGATTCGCGTCGGAATCGTCCACATAACCGAAACCGTTCAGCATCTTCGCGGCGGCCGCGCTGAGCGTGACGCCATCGGGAATTGTGCCTTTCTCGACCGTGTCGCTCCACTTCCACATCGTCGCAGCCAGCGTCACTCGCCGAGACGGCAGATCTCCCGCATTGAACTGCTTCTCAAGTTCGAGCCAGCCGCTGTTTCTTCCAATCCATCGCTGAGCTGCCTGGCGAACAAGACTGTCGCTGCTCGTCGCCAGATGGCTGATGGATTCGCGCAGCCCGCCGTTACCCTTTGTGACAGAGCCATTTGCCGCCCGTAATCCAGCCAGCTGCGCAACAGGCGATTCACTGGCGAGCAGTAACTTGACCTGCGATTCGCTCAACTGACGAAACCGACGCAGCGTGTCAGTCGCCGTACTGGCCGTTCGCCCGTCGACTGACGACAACGCCCCAGTGAGCGCAGCGACAACACGTTCGTCATCGTGCCTGCCGGCAAGCCACGCCAGAGAATGCCAGGCCGGACCGCCTGTAGTCGCTTTGAGAAATCGCTCCCGAACCAGTTCGTCGCCACTCATGTCGCGTGAAATGATTTCCCGATGGGCGTTAAATCGCCGCTTCCACGAGGTCGATTCAATTTCGTCCAGGAGCTCGCTGATGTCTGCCGTGGATGGATCATATGTGTGAGGCTTCAAAGGACGTTTCGGATTCGAAATCACAACGAGGTCCGTTTGCTTCACGGGCGACGCCTCATTGCGTTCCATGAAACAGACACTCACAAACAATCGACCATCGTTACCCGTGAATACCGCCACCGGCCGCGCCGTTCCTTTGCCCACAAGCAGCGGTTTCTGGCTGCTCGCGAACGACGCACCACGCGTTCTCAGTGGAAACTGTCCCAGTTCCCGGCTGCCCCAACGCGCAACGACAAGCGACCGTTTATATGCGTCGCCCAGGTGATCTTCGTTGTAGTAACAAGTACCAAACGGCACGAAACGCCCCAGCCCGGGATCAATGGTCTTGATCAGGTCATTGCGGTACGGTTCTTTCGCCTGGAGCCACCCGCGGGACCACTGGTAATGCGATCCTTCCGTCACGTGAGTCAATCGTCCGAACGAGTGAAGTGCACTGCCTTCCTGGTCGTTGTCGTTGCCAAACAGATTCCAGTGCTCATCAAAGTCGAGATCGCAGATATTCCGAAACCCTCGCGAAATCGTCGTCAGTTCGTGCGACTTCGGGTCATAGCGAATGACACCGCCCACACCAGTCCATGGCATCTTCCTGGCGTCTGGCCCGCTCAGGAACGTCCAGTGCCACACATGCCCCGGGTTGGTCTTCCGCCGAAACGGACCAGGCTGCGGATCACCAAACGCGAGATACAGACCACCATCTGGCCCCATCTTCATCCCATGCAAACCCTGATGGATGTGCCCAAGCGGAATGCCCCAGACCAGACGTTCGAATGTCACTTTATCTGGATTGCGAATCACATTTGGCAAGCGATAGAGCGCCGTGACGGTCAGCACGTAAAGATCATCACCCGCTACCTGCAACGAATACGCCCACGTGTGCTCCGGAAGTGTCGTGATGGTCCTGCGAGCCTTGAAGCCACCTTCCCCATCCGCCTCAAACAGATACACGGCGTCGCGGCCACCAACATAAAGGTTGCCACGCGGGTCCATGTCCATGCTGATGTAGAAGGCTTCCGGATCCGAGTGGATCAAATCCAGGTCAAGCCCATTGTCAACACAGCGATAGCCGTCCTGACCGAATGCGCCGCCGCATGACACCAGTACGACGATGCAACTGAATAACTCTTTGAAGTGCATATCTTCGTAAACTCCTCTGGTAATTCTCACTCATTGATGTCTTCGCTAGCTTTGACGACATTACTGTCCGACGTTAAGGGGCAATGAGCACACCACCGCCCTGAACGGTGATGCGACAGTCTCTCCCATTATTTTGAGGCTCCCGTTTGCAAACTTCTCGGTGATTCGACTCGCCTTCAAAACGAGCGTCGTCTATGCAGGTAGAAGAGGCGACCGTTTCAACTCAGCCCCGGTCGATTCGAAACTCTGCGTACGCAGGAACTTCAACTGAGCACTCACTTCAGGCGACAATCACGTCCGATGACGCTCTCAAGATCCGACCATCACGGCTTGTGCGTCGTTCCAGTTCTTTGTGACCTACTCCCCATTGTTGTACCACCCCGAGTGAGAAAATCCGAGTTCTGTTGAGCTACACCTCATCGGCTTGGTTCTTCTGCAAACATGCCACTTCACCTAACCACCTCGGCGTAGTCAGCTCATGACCTGCTCGTTGATTTGTTTGGTCAGGAACTCCACCAGGAGCAGCGTTAGCTCGCTTCGCTCCGCGTCGTCCAGCTTGGCCCAGATCCAATCCAACAGCTCCATTCCGAGCTCCACAGTCGTGCTGGCTTGCGGCCCCAATACCTTTTCTTCCACCGTTTCCTGGCCGCCCGCTGCTTCGGCCCTAGGATCCAAGGACCGCTCCCGGCCCAGGGATGCCCCTCTTCCGCTACTAGGGTGTTTTCAAGAACATCCACAATGTCCGAGAAACTCGAGGTTTCTCGAGCGTTTATGACGACTCGGGATTTTTCATGCGCTGCCGTGCGACCCCCTGCGGGCGTTTGCATCCCCAGTTTGTCCCCAGTTAGGAGATCGTCAGAGACTGCGAATTGGAAATGCTCTTCGGTTACCGTTAAGTAGTGGTTCTGTGCTACTCGTGGCGAATTTTCCAACCAGGAACAGACGACGTGGGTCGCCAGTTGTGGTGCATCCTCAAGTTCCGTTTGAAGGCTTGCCCGCAAATTCTGGAATGGCTTCGGCCACCCTTCGACTCCAGCACGCCGGATGATCTTTTTGAATCTGGTTCCGATGTTCTTGGAAGTGTTACCGTCTAGCATGGGGATGACCCATTTGTCTCCTTCCCTTGCCATCTCAAATGCCTCGTCGAGAAATGGTTGTAATCTAGGGAAGATTGGTACCGTCCGTGACCCTTTGCCGTATCGGGCCGTCTTTGGACTGGTGACGACGAATCGTTTTTCGTCCCAGAGGATATCGGACCACCGTAGTAGGGCCACCTCGGATGGACATCGCAGGCCACCAAAACGGGCGAGTGCTACGACCAGCCGCTCCTGCCGCCGGTGCGGGTCCGGTTGCCGGCCGCACGCCACCTCGCCAGCCTCTGGGCACAAGGCGAGTGTAAAACTTCTCGACTTTCACACACCCCCTTGCGCGCGGTGGGCTTTATATTACGGCCGTCTGGATACGCGAAGCGAAGGAGCTGAATATGAAACGTCTGCTTTGCCTGCTGCTGGTGCTGGGGATGGTCGGGTGTGGGAAAAAAGAAAATGCTGGCAACGCCGTCGATCCGAGTATCGGTGCGGACGAACAACTGGTCACTGACTCGGGCGGGGAAAAAGAAGGCCCATCGAACCCAAATGCGGAGGTAGCGACATCAACTCCGGCAGCAACCGACGATCCGGTTAGCGCGTTGGAGAAACTGGGCGCTCAGGTCGGAGCGGATCCCAAGGGACAAGTTTCTTACGTTGATTCCGAGGGCACTCAGGTAACGGATGCGGGACCGGCCGGTATGAAAGGTTACGAGGGCGCGCCGAGTTACGAGAAGCTGCGGCGCGTCTGGCCGTGGATGCCCGGGCAGCAAAACTACATGTCTCCCAGGGACGCCCGTACGAAGTTCCTCGTCAGCTGGAACGGAGCGGTGCGGGCAAGTTACGTGGATACGAACAGTCCAGCCCAGCAGGAACTCCTGGATTTGGCGCCCTACCGCTTGACCGTCGAGTTCGGCTCGGGCATGCCGCCATTCTTTGAAACCACGGACCAGAATCAGGTGGCTCAGCGCCTCGGCGAAGGGTATCAACCGATCGTCATCTCATCCTGGCGGAACGAACAGATATCCTGCACGAGTCGATTCTTTTGCGCATTGTTTGAGGCCGATCGCGTCGAGACCGGCCGAGAGATGGCGGTTGGTTTCACTCGTCTTGAAGCGCGGAATCTCGGCACTGAAGGCGCGAAGGTGCATCTGTGGATGTATCTTTCGACCGCTCAATCGCCGCGGTGGGACGGACTGACGCTACTCGATGATCAGGGGCGGGTGCGGTTGATCATCGAGCCTGATGACGGCGTTCACGTCGAACTGCACACCTCCTACGATCCCTCGAAGGATGCTGACAACACGCAGAGGGACCATCCCAACTGGCGCGTGCTGGACCGCGAGAGGTATCTGAACAATCTCGTGAAATTGACGTCGGTACTGGCGCCGGGGGAGTCGGCGGGCGCGATGCTCAAGATTCCCTACTTTCCCGTGGATCGCGAGAAAGAGCCGGCGCTGCGCCGGCTTGACACCGAAAAGGTTGAGCAGGCGATGCTGTCCGAATGGGAACTCGAGTTAGCCCGCGGCATGCAGGTTGAAGTCCCCGAGCCGCTGATCAATGAAGTATTCAAGTCGAACCTGATGCGCATCTACTCGACGGCCGAGGTGGACCCGCGCACGGGGCTGCATCATATGAAGCTGCACCCCACGGCTCGCTACGTGGCTTCGAGCGAGAGCAACTCGGCGGTTACAGCGCTGGACCAACGTGGTTATCACAAGGAGGCGGAGGAGTATCTGGACGCTTGGTTGGCCTGGCAGGGGACTCACCGCCCTGACGGAGAGGTGACCTCGCAGGAAGGGTGTTTGTTGGCGAGCCCCGAGTTTGAAGCGGTACCGTGGGTTTCGAAAAACGGCCAGGTTCTCTGGATGCTGTGCGAACACTACAAGCTCAGCCGTGACCGGGCTTGGCTGGCTCGTTCCCTGCCGCACATTCTCGCGAGTGCGGACTGGATTATCCGTGAGCGAAATGCGACCAAGAAACTGGACGAACGGGGCAACAAGGTACGCGGCTGGGGCATGATGCCGTACGGTCGCGCGGGTGATTACACGTCGGGGCTGATCATATTCTCTGACGCCTTCAATTTCGCCGGGCTGCGCAGCAGCGCCGAGGTGCTGGCTGAAATTGGCCATCCCCGGGCCAGAGAACTGGCCGACGAGGTCGTCGACTATCGTGGCGCGATTCGAGACGCGGTGCTTGGCGCTGTGGCGGGGACACCGCGGGTCAAGCTTCCGTCGGGTCACGTCATTCCCTGGGTTCCGTGGGATTTGACGCATGAATTTCTACCCGAGCCCGAAGCGCCGTATGGGCTGGATCGCGATCCGGATGATCACACCAAGCTCGGTTGGGCGCGATGGGCGAGTTACGGTGACGTGGGGCCGCAAACCCTGGCATGGGCGGGTGTGTTCCAACCGGATGAGGATGTGATCACCTGGACGCTTCAGTTCGCCGAGGAATATCCGCTGCCCATTCGATTCCCCGGGCTTCCTGAGCCGCACCCGATTTTCAAGTACGGCATCTCGTACTCGCAGCCACTCTACAACTATCAGACCGACGCTTGGTTCTGGCGCGACGAAATCGACAAATATGTTGAGGCCTTCTATAGTTTGCTGGCCGGGGCGATGTCACCCAAAACTTACGTTACCCTCGAACATCGACAGATCCCCACGCCTCACAGTTGGCACTACGCGTGGGGTGACGGCGAGATAAGCATGTTCATCCGCCGCACGCTCTTGGCGGAACGGGGTCGAACGCTGCACCTGCTTCGCGGCATTCCCCGGTCCTGGCTCGAAGACGACAAGCGCATCCGGGTCGAGAACGCGCCGACGCATTTCGGAACGGTCAGCTTCAACGTGCATTCGCGTACCGGGCAAGGCGTGATCGAAGCGACGATCGAACCACCGGGCGATGTCCCGGATGGCTTGACGATCGAACTGCGACTGCGTCACCCGGAGAACACGCCGATCCAGCGCGTCACCATCGACGGTCAGTACAGCAAGGACTTCGTCGGCGAAACGGTGCTCATCCCGCTGCATGGCAAACGAGGACCGATTCGGGTCCTGGCCGAGTACGCAAAAACTGGGCAAGATTAGTGGCCAAAGTCTGGTTGGAAGTACCCGAGCCTGAGCTCCCGCAGCTCGCCCTCGGCCTGGCGCAGGTCACCGACGCGGGGTTGGTGCACCTCAAGGGACTTACCAACCTGGAGACACTCGTTCTCGATGAGACACAAGTCACTTCTGCGGGTGTGGCCGAATTGCAGAAGGCCTTGCCGAAGTGCAAGATCCATCACTAACCCCTGACCATCTCCATTCTGCTTCGTCCAGACTTCGCAAAACAGGGCACTGATGGTGTCCTTCGCGCTCTCGGGTAGCTCGGCCCGGGCCTCCAGCGGGATCCTCAGCCGCTCGTCATCGCGTCTCTCTCGCCGAAATTATCCCCAGTTTGTCCCCAGCGGCGGAGAGAATGTAGCTCTTTCCCCTGAAAACGACCTCCACGTCAAATCCTGTCCCCGCTATTTGGGAATTTTCAAGAATGTCCGCAATCTCGGCGAAAACCGTATGATCCCGGACCGTCACCACGGCTCGGATTTTTTATGGGACGTCCGCCAAACGCTTTTGGCAGCCCACACCGGTCTGGCGGCCATGATGTATGATCATCGGTTTGGAACACTTAAGGTAAGGCGATTAAAGTACGATGGCCGAAGCATTACATCGATTTCAGAATGCGGAGTGCAACGCACCATGAAACCAACACGCAGGCGATTCATGCAGGCTGCCGCTGGGACCCTGGCCGCCCAGTCGGTCGGGAGGAGCAGCCTGATGACACCGTCCACGGTCCTGGGCGACACGACTGCCGAGGAAGATGCCCGCCTGCAGAAGGCCCGTCGAGACGCGGCCCACCGACCGCGGCGGGTGATCTACAACGACGACGGCTGCGCTGTGTGGGGAACCGCTGCGGCCTGGCGCAACTATGGCAAAAAGGTCAACGACACGCCCGAGAGTTTTCTTGGGCAGCGGATGGCCCAGGTGCTCGAGACTCACGTGGACAGCGTCTACTTTTGCACGACCATGTGGGACGATCGATTCTCTCACGTGCCCCAGGTGGGCGAGTTTGTGACCGAGTCGCTGCTGAACGATGATCCCATAAAAATGCGGGAGCTTTGCCTGGGATTCAAGCAGCTGGCCGATGGCGGCCAGGACGCTATGCAACTGACGCTCGACTTTTGCCGCCAGCACAAACTCGAGTTCATGTGGAGCTATCGCGTCAACGACATCCACGACGCGATCGAGATTCGCCGATTGGCCACGTTCAAACGGGAGAATCCGCAATTGCTGTTGGGCCAGCCGGATGACGCAAGCAAAGGGGGGCAGGCCAGGTGGTGGACCGCGCTGGACTTCGCCGCCGAACCGGTTCGCCAGCGGCGACTCGACATCATCGCCGACGTCCTGGACCGTTACGACGTGGACGGCATCGACCTCGACTTCTGCCGCACGCCGATATTTTTCAGGAGCACGATGCAGGGCCAGCCCGCCACGCCGGACGAAATCGCCTTGATGAGCGATCTGGTCCGCAAGATCAGGTGTCAGGTTCTGGCCGCGTCACGGCGACGAGGCCGACCGGTGTTATTGTCGGCACGAACTCCCGTGACACTCGAACGCTCCCTCTACGTCGGGATGGACGTCGAGGGCTGGCTGCGGGAGGGGCTTTTGGACGTGCTGGTGCCCGGCCAGGGGTACGTCCCCTTGACCATGCCGGCCAAGGAGCTGGTCGAGTTGGGACATCAGTACGATGTTCCCGTGTACCCCTGCATCTGCGGAACTGCGAAAACGCTCAGAACCTACGAGCAGAAACCTGAGATCTGGCGGGCGGCGGCCAGCAACCTCTTCTCCTACGGGGCGGATGGCGTGATGGTCTTCAACTTGTTCCCCGACGAGCCGAGCGAGACGCTCCGCACGATCGGCGACCCCAGCCTGGCGGCCGACAGGATGTTCGGCATTGACCTTTTCTATTCGGGTTCGGATGTGGACCACGTCATTCCCCGCGAAGGGACGCTGCCGGTGGCGATTCAAGTCGGTACGCGGGTGCACCTGAAGCCGTTTCCGGTGGGGGACGATCTGGCCGCCGCAGAGAAAGCGGGTCAGCTCAAGTCGATCGAACTCCGTGTGCGGATTAACAACCTGCGAGACCAGCCGGTATCACTGTCGCTGAACGGGCACGACCTGGATGACGTAGTTCGCCGCGAAACCTGGCTGGAGACGAAACTGCCGGTGGTCGCCGTGAATCGTGGCCTGAACCAATTGAGCCTGTTGGTCGGCGCCGCGGGCGAAAGTGCGACTGACCCGCTGTCGGTCGCGGACGTCCAATTGTGGGTCCGCTACAACGGATGACACGGGCCTCAAGGGCGCTTTACAACTCGTCGACCGTCTCGTTTCCGTTTTTGGTCCCGAGCGCCGAGAAGATAATCATGTCGACCGAGTCAGACATGTACTGCACGGCGCCGAGAATGTAGCTCTTTCCCCTGAAAACGACCACAAGTTCAAATCCTGTCCCCGCCATTTGGGCATTTTCAAGGATGTCCACAACTTGCGAAAAACTCGTGTGTTCCCGGACGGTTTGGGAAACGCGAGTTTTTTCATGCGCCCCTCTGCGACCCCCTCACAGGCGTTTGCGTCCCCAGTTTGTCCCCAGTTACGTATGCCCCTGATGCGGCCCTGTTTGTAGTGATCTTCCCTGGCCGTCAGCTCATGCGTGCGAGCAATGGCAGGCATCTCAGCCGACTTATTGATTCACCGGTCATTTCGCTCCCGCTTCCCAGGCAACTCAATCCGGTAAAGGTGTTTCTCGCCACGCAGAAAAATCGCCTTCTTCGCGATCGCATATGACGCCATCGTCCGTTCTCCAATCGCGTTTTCCGCGAGTAACTTGAAAACATGTCCTGCGGCGAGGACCACGCCATTGCCTTCCTCGCTCTGCGCATAGATCCTGCCGTCGGCGTACACGGGCGAGGCGGAATGATTGCCACCGATCCGCTTCTGCCAGTGCACGTGCCCGGTCTTCGCGTCCAGGCAACTGGCCAGGCCGTTGTCAGAAATCATATAAAGCTCCGAATCGACCAGGAGCAACGAAGGGGTTCCCGGAACGCCGCTGTGCGTGGACCACTCGACGTGAGTGTCGGTGACATCCCCCTTTCCGTCAGGCCGGATCGCGATCAGGCTCGGCGAATGATACCGCGTGGTGACGAAGACAAGCCCGTGCCCGAAGACTGGTCGCGGAACAATGGAGTCGCCGACGTAACGCACACGCCAGATCTCCCTCCCCGTCTGCGGTTCATACGAGATTACCACGTCCGTTGCCGGAAAGACGACCTGGCGTCGACCGCCGATTTCGATCAACAACGGTGTGCAAAACGAATACTTCAATTGATTCTCTATCTTCGGACGGGGAGTTTTCCAGAGCACCTTGCCGGTGTTCTTGTCCAGAGCGATAACAAACTGCTCCGTCCGTCCGTCGCAACTGAATATCACGCATTGTCCACCAGGATCGGCGAGCCGCCGTTACCCCAGCCCGGGTCAAACTGGATATCTCGATTTTCCCACACGACTTTGCCTTTCAGGTCGAGGCATGCCGTTCCCTGATGACCAAAATGAACATACAACCGTTCGCCTTGGATCAGCGGCGTCGGGCTGGCGTGACTATTTTTTTCATGGATGGGGACCGAACTCGCGCCGTCCTGAACAAAAATCTGCTTCGACCAGACGTCCCTGCCCGTCCCGGCGTCCATGCACAAGGTCACCAGCGCGTGGTCCTTCGACTCACTTCCCTCGGTAGCCACGGCACTCGTCAGATAGACGCGCCCCCTGTAGACCACCGGCGACGACCAACCCGTTCCTGGAACGGCCCGCTTCCAGGCAACGTTGCGGGTCGCCGACCACTCGATCGGTAGATTCGTTGCTGTCGAGAGTCCCTGGCCGGTTGGTCCGCGAAACCCAGGCCAATCGTCATCCCCGCGGACAGCAGTCGCTGTCACCTGACCGGCGATAAGGCACAGGGTTAACAAGGTTAGTATGTTTCGCCTCATGCGACCGTTCCCTTCTCATTGATCACTTTTATTACTGGCCAGTAGTCAGAATGGTCTAAAGCGTCGTGTTTCGTCGGTCGAATTGCAAGCCGCACGTGCTCCTGCATAACAACCGGAACGTTTCCTGCCAAGAGATTGGCGACACGGACAAAGCCGCTGCCGACCGAGCCAAGACCCAGGAGCTAGGCTATGAACCGGACGACGAGTAGCCCCTGACCATCTCCAGCACGGCGTCCTTCACGCTCTCGGGTAGGCCCGCCCAGCACTCCAGCAGTAACAGGCCGGTAGTGGTGATGGCTTCAAAGTGTTTTGAGAATTACGTGGGCGGCGTTGTGGCCACAGGCACCGGT
>Ga0114996_10002480_pt1 | contig 23947 bp, 20 predicted proteins | sample ArcticOcean_MG_C_4_FD_87039 | JGI IMG/M metagenome (GOLD analysis project Ga0114996, IMG submission 87039) | Marine microbial communities from western Arctic Ocean - ArcticOcean_MG_CB4_134 | ecosystem: Environmental > Aquatic > Marine > Oceanic | place: Arctic Ocean: Canada Basin | collected... | reverse complement strand
CAGCATCCTGTTTGAATTCGTCACTGAACGACCGACGTGGTCGCTTCGATTTCTTTGACATAACGATCTCCTGAAAGGATTCTTTTCGATCCTCCCGGAGTCCACCAGTCATGGGCTGCCGCAAATCAAATTGCAAATCTGTCCCCACGCACGTTGGGGGTGAACCCCACTCCGCACTCCGCACTCCGCACTCTGTCCCCACACACATGGAGTGAACCACCGTGGGACTCAGATGCCACAGGAGTCATCGTGAACAACCACACGTGGATCGCATTCGATTGTGAAACGACCGGGTTTCTACCCAGGGGAAGACTGATTGAGTTGGCTGGCGTCTGCTTCGATGACGACGGCAGCGAACCCCGATCAACATTCCAAATGCTGGTCAGACCACCCGTTCCGATTCCACAAGAGATCTCTGACCTCACGGGAATCACACAACAAATGGTCGTCGGTGCGACTGACGCTGCGAGCGCCGTCCGGGCGTTCTCCGAATGGTTGACGCACGACTCGATTCTGGTCGCTCACAACCTGCCATTTGATCTGGCCATCCTCGAATTGGAACTCCCCGGAATCGAAGTCGTTCTCAGACGGCGCGCGATCGATTCACTTTCCATTGCAAGGGCGCTGGGAGAATTCCCCGACAACCGTCTATCAACGATTGCGAGGCAACTGCAAGGTTCCAGCCAGGCATGCCACCGAGCGCTGTCGGACGCAATGACAGTCAGGGCACTGATACTGCACTCCATCACGAGAGGGCTCCCGGACTGGTGCCCTGAGTTGTTCGAGCCTGAATCAATGTAACCGAAGGCAAGCGTCGCGTTGACGCCCCGCCTGTCCGAGATGCGCCATCAGGGATTCAACGTCATGCGACAATGCACGTGTGCGTTGAGCTTCGCGACCGCTGATTTCAGAGCACCGGAAGCCACGAGCAGTAGTACAGGGCTCGCGGAACAGTGGCTTCCAGCGTCTTTCGCCACATGACCTCGGGATCGCGGGCTTCGATATTGCCCATCAGGATCTCCAGCGGTGTCGGTGTGTAGCGGTACGTGATGACGCCCATCGACTCAATATTGAGGTCCGTTTGCATGGTCTCGATGACCTCGTCCTCAAACGCGATGGCGTCGATCAGGCCGTTTTCTACCGCCTGATTTGCGGTGAAGATCTGACCGGTGGCCAGTTTTTCGCGGACAGTTGCCTCGTCCAGGCCGGCGCGGCCTTCCGCCACGATGGCGACGAATCGGTCGAACGAATCGTCGATGATCGCGCCCCAGACCTCGCGGTCCCGGTCACTCAAAGGACGGAACGGGTTGAGCGAGTCTTTGAACTCGCCGGTGGTCAGCGAATCTGACGTGACTCCGAATTTCTCGGACAGGCCAGTCATATCGTAGCGCGGGATGATCACGCCGATCGAGCCTGTCCAGGTTGTGGGCTCGGCGAAGATCTTCCCCGTCTCGCCAATCCCCATGGCCGCGTAAACGCCGCCGGACGCTGCGATTCGTTTCATCGAAACGTAAATCGGTTTCTTCTCCGCCAGTTGTTTCAGTCGGTGATAAATCTGATGACTGTCGGCGACGAATCCCCCGGGACTGTCGATGCTCAGAAGGACGCCCTTGATGGTGTCGTCTTCGGAAGCACTCTCGATCATGTCCAGAATCCGTCCGGTAAACGGAGGCATGATCGTGCCTTCCAGCTTAATGATGGCGATGCGGTCTTTCGCATCGCGGTCACCGGAAACAAAGGCTTCCTGCGAGCTGGAATTCAACTGTGTCAGCGACGATTGCGACGAGATCAATGCGAAGTTGACGATCACCGAGAGCAGCAGGAACGAGCACAGAACGCGCACGAACCACGAACTCAAAAAGCTGGCCTGCGGCGGCACGTTGACAATGATCTGCGGTTGAGACGCATCGCTTTGAGGGGTGTCCGTACTCATGATCCAGACTCCATTAGTTGAGGCCCGTAAAACTCGATATCAGCCAACATGTTGTCACGGAATCGTGCGACAGCAGAGTTGATTGATGATTGTCGATTGATGAGTGTTGATTTTCGAGGTGAAAGCCAACTGAGAGGCCATTCCAGATGATCAGCGGTCGCGACACACTTCATCAATCGCTAATCATCAATCGACAATCATCAATCAATCTAACTCACGCGAGATGGCCCAGGCTGCTGAGCCTAAGAGATTCCGCGACTTCGCAGTTCTGTCAGGACTGACTGCACAATCCGGCTAACGTCCTGCGGATCGACCGCCGGTGAATCGCCGACCGGACAGCCGCCGATTGGTTCGTTCGTGAAGCCGTGCCCGGACAGCATGCATTGCAGCGTGCGAGACAGCAGATCCAGATCAGTGCGCTGCTCGTCCGATTGCGGCTGCCGACCGTTCCCCAGACTGAATCCCCGCAGTTCAACCGCCGCGCGAAAACCGTTCGGAAACTCCGCCTGAAAGAGCATTGCGTCAAACAGACCGACAAGGTCGTACTGGATACGGCGAGCTTCGTCGAGCTGCCCGCTGAGCGTGAGGTCATAAAGTTTGCGGGTCAACTCCGGGACAACGCCCGAACTGGCATTCGTTCCACCGTCGCAGCCGACAAGCAGCATCGGCATGAGAGCCGCGTCCCAGCCGGTCAGGAAAGCGAAGTCCGGACGATTCGGCCGGACGGCCTGGATCATACGGATCATGTTCGGAATATCGCCCGAGGAATCCTTGATCGCGACGATCCGCTCGCATTCTTCGGACAGCCGCTGAATCGTGGGCACGTCGATCGGCGAGGCGAACATTGGGATGTTGTAGAGGGTGACGTCGATCGGGGTGTTGCGGCCAATCTCGCGGAAGTAGGCGTAAACGGAATCGGCACTCAGCTTGTAGTAAAAGGGGGCAACGATCGCGACGGCCCGACAACCCAGGCTGTGGTAGTACTCACAGGCACGCAGAGTTTCCTTGACGTTGGCCTCGGCGGCACCGGCGAGGATCGGTACGCGACCCTTTACCTGATCCGCGATGATCTCGACGATCCGTCGGCGTTCCTCGACCGTGAATCGAGTGAATTCGCCCGTCGACCCGTTGGGGTAGAGTCCGTGAACGCCCCGCTCGATCAGCCAGTCCACGTAGCGGCGCAGCTCTGACTCATTGATCTCGCCGCGGGAATCGAGCGGGACGAGGTTGGGCGTGAAGATGCCAGTCAGTCGTTCAGCCATGACGGTCCATTTCAAGTCGGTCAGACAGGTTTGGCAGTCTGGGGAAAGATGGGAGTCCAGATTAACCTGGCACACTGTTGCGATGCTCGCCCGGAAGGTCGCGGAAAACCGGAACTTCCAGCGCAGGTCAAGTCCGACCATGCCGATTGCGCCGACTCCGTTGCGTGCGGTCTGGCGGCTTTCGGGCATGGTTGACGCGTTTCAGACGCTTTACGTACGATGCCCGCTTCCCTGATTGCAACCGGCGATCTCCGTACGTAAAGCGGTCGCTGTAACATATTCTCTGACAGCAGGATACGGTGACGTCATGGCCGTCCCGAAGCACAAAATTTCGAAGTCCAAGAGCCGCTCACGGCGAGCCCAGTGGAACTTGAAGGCTCCTCAGCTCGGCAAATGCCAGAATTGTGGCAACCGCATGCCGACGCACGTCGTCTGCCCCCAGTGTGGCCATTATATGGGCCGGCCACTGGTCAACATCGAGGACTGATGGCAGATGCGGATCGCTCTGGACGCGATGGGGGGCGATCATGCTCCCGCTCCGAACGTGGACGGCGCTATCGCTGCGCTTCAGGAGCAGCCGGATCTTGAAGTCGTTCTCGTGGGAGACCCCGCGCAGCTTGGTCCGCTTCTCGATCAGGCCGGACACTCGGGCGAACGCCTGACCGTGCACGAATCCGACGGTGTCGTCGAGATGCACGAGAAACCGACCGACGCGCTTCGCAAGAAGCCGAACAGTTCGATCGCGGTCTGCTGGAAATTGATGGCCGCGCGCGAAGTCGATGCCGTCGTTAGCGCTGGAAACACGGGAGCTGTCGTCGCGGCAGGCCTGCGGACGCGGCTGTTTCTGAAGGGTGTGAAGCGACCCGGAATCGTGGTCGCGCTGCCCACCCTCAAAGGACGATCTCTGCTGGTCGATGTGGGAGCCAATCCGGCTGCTCGCCCAGAGCATCTGTATCAATACGGTGTGATGGGTGCGATTTATGCGCGGGCGATCTTTGGCATTGAAGAGCCAAGTGTCGGACTGATGAACATCGGCAGCGAAGAAGGTAAGGGCAACGATCTGTATCGAGAGACACACACACTGCTGTCCCGCAGTCGTCTGCGGGACCGTTATGTGGGAAACGTTGAAGGCCGCGGCCTGTATCAGGGGCAGGCTGATGTACTGATCTGCGAAGGATTCGTCGGCAATGTTGTGCTGAAAGTCAGCGAAGGCATGGCGGACTTCCTGTTCAAGGCGATCACGCCCGAAGTCGTCGGCCGCCTGGATGTTGAGAAGGACAAAGCCCTGCAGGCGTTTGAAGAAATCGGCCGACGGTTTCAGTACAACGAGGAAGGCGGAGCTCCGCTACTGGGCATCGATGGAACGTGCATCATCTGTCATGGATCGAGCGACTCGCGCGCGATTCGAAACGCTTTGAAGGTGTCGACGCGGCTCAAGGAGTGCGACATCAACGGCCAGATCGTTGCTGAACTGGCGGAAGACATGGTCGCCAGCGTGTAGGTGACGCATCTCGGTGGTCACTCACGTCGGTATTTCGCATTCATGTGTATCGCCCTTGCGGTCATCGATTGAGTCATACAAGCCCGAAGCGCCAGCGAGTGAATTCTCTACAATAGTCGGGTTCACTCGCTGGCGCTTCGGGCTTGTGCTGCAAAGTTTCAACAATTGTTGGAGGGAAGTTCCTCGTGACAACAGCATTTCTATTCCCCGGTCAGGGCGCGCAGCACGCGGGGATGTGCCAGACGATCGTCGAGAAATACCCGGCGGCCAGAGACCTCTTCGACCGAGCCAACGACGTGCTCGGCTTTGATCTCGCCGGGTTGTGCGTCAACGGTCCGCAGGAAGAACTCGACAAGACCGACATCAGCCAGCCGGCGCTGTTCGTGTCGAGTCTCGCAGCACTCGAGATGCTCAAGGCCGACAACCCCGACGTTGTCGATCAGTGTGCCACTGCGGCCGGGCTGAGCCTGGGCGAGTACACCGCACTGACCTTCGCCGGGGCCATGTCGTTCGAAGACGGTCTCCGCGTCGTACGGACACGCGGTAAGGCGATGCAGGCAGCATCCGACGCGACGCCGTCTGGAATGATCAGTGCTTTGCTGATGAGCGAAGAAGACGTCGAGAAACTCGCCGCCGAAATCGATGGCCTGTGGATCGCCAATTACCTTTGCCCGGGCAACATTGTTCTGTCAGGTCACAAGGCCTCGTGCGAGCAGGGGCTGCAGGCAATCGAAGCCGCCGATGGCCGGGCCGTGCAACTGTCCGTGGCCGGTGCCTTCCATACCGAGATCATGCAGTCGGCAGTTGAGGAACTTGCCGCCGTACTGGAGACAGTCGACATTCAATCGCCGCGCATTCCAGTTGTCTCAAACGTCGATGCGGAGCCACACAGCGATCCCGCCGAAATCCGCGAGATTCTGGTGAAGCAGGTTCAGAACCCGGTATTCTGGGAGAAGTCTGTCCGACGCCTGCTTGATGACGGCGTTGATCAGTTCTACGAAATCGGCCCGGGCAAAGTTCTGAAGGGACTCATGAAACGCATCGCCCGCAAGGTCCCGTGCGAGGTCGTCAACGACTCGGTCTGAACCCCCGAGGATAGAATTGCGTCAAAGCAGTCATTTTGTACCCCAGGGAATTTCAGGACTGATCCCGTGTTTGAAACTGTGGCCATTATCGGGGCAACCGGTGCCGTTGGACGAATCATTCTGGAACTGCTGGAAGCTCGTGACTTTCCGGCGAAGCAGTTTCGACTGCTCGCGTCTGCTCGATCGGCTGGTTCCAAAGTCACGCTCAAGGGGCAGGAGATCACGGTCGAGGAGCTGACGGCGCAATCATTCGCGGGCGTCGACCTGGTTATTGCCAGCACTCCGGATGACACTGCCGCCGAGTTTCTGCCGCACGCGGTCGCGGCCGGGGCAAAGGTCATTGATGAGTCCGGTTACTGGCGGATGAATCCCGAAGTCGCATTGGTCATTCCGGAGATCAATCCGGAAGCCGCACTGAATGCCAAAGGCATCATTGCGAGTCCGAACTGCTCGACCACGCAGATGGTCGTGGCACTCAAGCCGTTGCACGACGCGGCGAAAGTGAAACGAGTCATTGTCGCAACGTACCAGGCGACAAGTGGTGCCGGCCTGCAGGGCTGCACCGAACTGACAGAAGGCTCCAAGGCGGCACTTGCTGGTGAGGATTACAACTACTCGGCGTTCAAGTACCCGATTGCGTTTAATGCGATCCCGCAGATTGGCAGCCACAAGGAAGATGGCTACACCAGCGAAGAAATGAAGATGGTCTACGAGACGCGCAAGATTCTCGGTGACGAGTCGATCCTCGTGAATCCGACGTGCGTGCGCATTCCCGTCTCGAACTGTCACAGCGAAGCCATCACGGTCGAGACGGAGCGGCCTGTCTCGCCCGAGGAAGCTCGCGAGCTGTTCGCAGCATTCCCGGGCATCACCGTGGTCGATGATCTGGACGCCGGCCAATACCCCATGCCCAGCACCTGTGACGGCGATGACGGCGTTTTCATCGGTCGCATTCGCAAAGACATCTCGCACCCGAACGGCTTGAATTTCTGGTGCGTGAGCGACAACCTCCGCAAAGGCGCCGCGACCAACGCGGTGCAGATCGGTGAATTGCTCGCTCGTCAAAGATAACACCGCGCGTAACACAAACACGGGAGCGTTTCATGGGTAAGTATGGTACGGCAGCCGTGAAGTCAGTTGAGATGGTGGTAAGTGGCGAGACGAGATCGCCGAAAACAGCGTGGCGAGATGTCACAAATGAGTTATTTGCAGATACTCAGTATGGTCCCAAATCGTGCCCAACTGGGGCTTTTCTTGGACTGTGTGAAGAAGGGCTAGTGAAAGGAATCTCGCCAGGCGACTACTGCGACTCAGAGGACAATAAGGACTATGCCGTTGCCGCAGTGCGGGTACTTGGCGAGAAGCCTGAATTGGCGGGGAAGAAATCAGCACTCTGGAAAGTAGCAGTCGCACGCGTGCGTGACGATCCGGTCGTTCCCAATTCACAAATGGATGTCGTAGTGAGTTTGTGGGATGCCGGGTTCATAAAGGGCTCTTGATTTCCCAGACAGATAGGAACGGAGACCGCCATGTGGAACATCATCATCGGCATCGCATTCATCATCGGCGGCCTGAGCGGCAAGATTGCTCTCCGCGGAACCGACAGTGGTGGTGCCATTGCAGCACTCGGTGGCGCACTGCTCATCTGGGGCATCGTCCAGAAGGTGCGGCAGAAACGCGAGTAGTCACGATTCGCGCGTCGGAGGTCGGCTCTGAGGAACAGTCATGGCAAAGAAAAGGACCGCCAGCAAGTCGCCCGCCGTGCTTGTACCGCCCGAACGGATAGAAAACACAATCCTCCAGATTCGTGGTGAGAAGGTGATACTCGACGCTGATCTTGCTTCGCTATATGGAGTGCCTACGAAACGACTTAACGAACAGGTCGGGCGAAATATCGAGAGATTCCCGGATGACTTTATGTTTCAACTGACAGCCCGGGAGAAACAGGAGGTGGTCGCAAATTGCGACCACCTCTCAAAGCTTCGGTTCTCGAATTCCCTGCCGTATGCATTCACCGAACACGGAACACTGATGGCGGCAAATGTCCTGAGAACGCCGGCAGCCGTGCAGGTCAGCCTGCAGATTGTTCGGACGTTTGTGAAGTTGAGGCGGCTGCTTACGAGTCACCAGGAGCTTTCCAATCGACTGAATGAGTTGGAACAGAAGTACGACTCGCAATTTCAGGTTGTGTTCGATGCGATACGCCGACTGATGGAACCAGCGAGTAAAGCACCCGGCAGGCGAATCGGCTTTGCTCGGGAAAACGAGAAGAAATCATGAACGCATTTCAGTATCGAGACGGACGGCTTTTCTGTGAGGACGTTCCTGTCGCCGGCCTGGCCGAGGAATTCGGGACGCCGACGTGGGTGTATTCGAAGGCCCAGTTTCTGCATCAGCTCAGTCAGATTCAGACGGCTTTCGCGGAAGTCGATCCAGTCATCTGTTACTCGGTCAAAGCCAATTCGAACCTCAGCATTCTGAAGCTGATGAGTGAGGCCGGCGCGAGTTTTGATGTGGTGTCGGGTGGCGAACTGTTCCGAGTCAAACAGGCGGGGGCGGATACAAAGAACGTCGTCTTTGCCGGCGTCGGCAAGACGGACGATGAGATCCGTTATGCACTCGAATGCGACATTCTGAAGTTCGACGTTGAGAGTGAAGCGGAACTCGATGCTATCGGCGCGATCGCACAGTCAATGAACACCGTCGGCCGCGTTGCATTGCGGCTCAACCCGGACATCGACGCGAAGACTCACAGCAAGACGACGACCGGCAAGAAGGGCAACAAGTTCGGCATGGACATCGAGCGTGCCGGACACCTGGCTGACAAAGTGCTCGCGAATCCGCACTTGCAGCTCAGTGGGATTCACATGCACCTGGGTTCGCCGATCCACAGCACTGAGCCGTATGAACGCGCCAGCGCAAAAGCGATCGAAGTCGTGCGCGAGTATCGATCCAAAGGGCACGAGATCAGTTGGATCAATCTCGGTGGCGGTTTTGCGATCAGTTACAAACACAATGAAGGTCTGGATGCCGCCGAGTACGCGAAAGTCATTGTGCCCGCCGTGAAGGAAGCCGGTTGTCGACTGGCCTTGGAACCCGGCCGATTCATCGCGGGTAATTCGGGCATCTTGCTGACGCGCGTGGTTTATACGAAGCGCGAAGGGGGCAAGCTGTTCATCATCCAGGACGGCGGCATGAACGACCTCGCCCGACCGGCGATATATGATTCATTTCACCGAGTCTGGCCAGTGACGCCGACTGTCCCGATGCCGGACGATGCAGAATCCAGGCCCGACGGCTGCGAAGCGGCAGATGTCGTCGGCCCGATCTGCGAATCATGCGACTACTTCGCAAAAGACCGCTACCTGCCGCCAGTCAATCGCGGCGACCTGCTGTCAACATTCAGTGCCGGCGCTTACGGGACAGTCATGAGCAACAACTACAATTCCCGTCCACGCGGCGCAGAGATTCTCGTCGATGGCGACTCCTACAAAGTCGTCCGCAAGCCGGAGACGCTGGAAGACCTCGTGCGCCACGAGTTGGTGGATCATTAACGTGTCCTGGCCCGAGTGAGCCGTCCTGTGAACGAAATCGGATGCATCGGTCTGGGACTGCTTGGCTCAGCACTCAGCGAACGTCTGACTGCCGCGGGCTGGACAGTTCGCGGTTTCGACATCGAAGCAGAACGACGGTCGGAGCATGCATCGCGAGGCGGCATTTCGGTTGAATCTGCTTGCGCCGCCGCTGAGTCGGATGTGCTGCTGCTTAGCCTGCCGACGTCCGACATCGTGGAATCAGTTCTCGGAGGGCTCGCGGGTTCGCTGACTCACGGGCAGACGATCATCGACACTACGACTGGTGCTCCCGAAACCGTCGAGCGTCTTGGCAGACGACTGGCCGAACGAGGCATCGATTACCTCGATGCGACTGTCGGCGGATCGAGTGAGCAGGCGCGTCATGGCGACGCGATCATTATGTGTGGAGGCGAGTCGTCTCCATTTGAACGAAACCGTGAACTGTTCGATGCGCTGGCGAAGCAGACGTTCTATCTCGGTCCGAGCGGTAGTGGATCGCGCATGAAGCTGGTGCTCAATCTGGTGCTCGGGTTGAATCGTGCCGTGCTGGGAGAAGGACTGGCGTTCGCCCGGGCCTGCGGCATCGACGAATCTGTCGCACTGGATATTCTGCGCGCTGGACCATCGTGGTCGAAGGTCATGGACACCAAGGGCGAAAAGATGCTGACGGGTGATTTTGAGCCCCAGGCGCGACTCGCCCAGCACCTCAAGGATGTGCGGCTGATCCTTGAGGCGGGTCGGCAGTCGAACGCGATGCTGCCTCTGTCGAAACTGCACGAGCAACTGCTGGACGAACTCGTGCAGGCGGGCTACGGCGACCTGGACAACAGCGCCGTGATCCGAGCATTCAAACCTTCCGATGTCTGAGTCCATTCCTCGTCGAGCATCCACGAAAGACACGAAACGCACGAAAACAAATCCTTTCGTGTCATTCGTGTGTTTCGTGGATGGACGACTGCATGGGCCGTCTGACGGACTGGAATCCAGGCGGTGGAAAGGCGAGGCTGTGCGTCCCATCAATATGAGTGCAACAGGCTGGACTGTTCTGTCCGGCCGAGCCAGACCACATCGGACCTATGGCCTCAAGTAAACCGTCACATTCAGAACAGTCGCCTTCCCGGACGTCGTCAGCCGACAGTCGGCGCGCGCCGGCGCAAGAGAATGCGTCGTCGCTTTCCGGGCCATCTGATTCGTTGGTGATGGTGCCACAGAGCGAAGACTACGAGATACAGGAACCTGCCGGTCGCGACACGAACGGCACGGTGTGGAAAGCCCTGGATCGAGTCGGGCAACGGACCGTGGCTCTCAAGCGAATACGGCCCGAGCTGGCCGAAAGCCGTGAATTGATCGCACGTATCCGTCGTGATGTGAAGACTTTCGCTGGATTCCAGCACCCCGGGATCGTCCAGGTCTTTGACTTGAAGAAGGACGACGACGGTTTGTTCCTCGTGTTGGAATGGGTGGACGGCTGGAATCTCACGGAGACGATGCAGACCTCGGGGCCGCTGGAAGAACTGCGAGCGGTCAAGGGCATTGCTCGTGTGGCCGACGCCCTGCAGGCGGCCCACGAGCAAAAGATTACGCATCGCAATATCAAGCCGGCCAACATCCTGCTGGCCCCGCACGGCAAACTGAAGTTGACCGACTTCGGACTGGTTCGAGTCGATGTGGAGTCGTTGGCTGATTCGCTTGAGGTGACGGACTTTGTCGCCCCGGAACTCGTCGTGAATCCTCGCGATGTCAGCGTCCAAAGCGACATCTGGAGTCTGGCCGCAACGCTGTATCAGTTACTGACGGGCTGGAGTGTGCGCGAATTCGAAGAAACGCTCCTCCCGGCCACGCTGCGAGACACGTTGCTGTGTGCACTGGCGGACGACCCGGCGGCTCGGTTTGGTGATGCCGACCGATTCGCGGCCGCACTGCGAGGAGACCGCTCGGAATTCAAGTCACGCAAACCTGAGACACCGAAACTGCTCACGGTTAAGCCGACCGTTAGTGCTGTTTCACCGACGGTGGCTGGATCCACTGTGTCGATCTCCCGGCCCGCCTCAACGGCTCGCTCTGCCTCGGCCACCCCAACTCAAGCGAGTTCCCGGACGCGGGCGTCGACCACGGTGGAAACACCGAACGACGTCCAGCCATCGGCAAAAACCGAACCGTCCCCAAAACGTCGACCTTCAGAGCCGACACAGCCAGCAACGCGACGAGCCACGAAACAGCAATCGACGACAACGACTGAATCGGCGGAGGCGGGCAGCAGTCCCGGTCGCGTCACGAAACTGCGGCGCCCGATCATCACGCCGCAGCCAGACGAAGGATCAACGACCACGAATCGGACGCCAGCCAGGACTGATCAATCGACGCCAGCTCAAGAGCAGTTAGCAGTGAGTTCGCCGGCTGGGTTGCAGCAACGAGCCGAAGTTTCTGCGGATGGTGATTCAAAGCCGCAAGGCAGTGTTCCGCGCGGGGCGCAATCGGAACAGAAAGTTGCTGATCAATCGCCCGGACCGGCGCCACCATCGACCGCTGGCCGCGGCGCGTCCAACGACGAGTCTTCGGCCGAAGCGCCGGTCACGCGGCGTGAGACAACCACGCGGGACGCAGCAGCCAATGCCACATCGACGGATAATTCCGCACCGCGTTCATCCCAGCCGGCGACATCGGAATCCAGTCCTTCGTCAGCACCACCGAGCCGATCGGATCCCAAATCCGAGCCGGCTGCCGCAGCTTCCTCGCCACAAGCGGCAAGGGTCGAGCAGCCCACGTCCTCGTTGTCAGGCCGTGTTTCATTCGGTGGCGGAGGGGAACAGGCAACCGGCGAATCGGTTGACGCATCCGAAGTCGAGGATGACCACGAGGGTCGCAGCCAGCAGACCAAAACTACCTCTCAGACGTTGATTGTCGCGTGGGTCGTCGGTCTGGCGTTTGTCCTGGCGATCGTGATCTTCATCGACTCGGACCGTGCGAAGCGCGCGAACGAGAATCGGCTGACGACCGGGAACTCCGGCATGCAGGACACGGGCCCTCCTCCGGTCCCGACTGCTGAAGTCGATGATTTTGCGGGTCATGAGATCTCGGTCGGACCGCTCGGCCAGTTCAAGTCGATTCAGCCATGTCTCGATTACCTGAAACGGAATGCTCATCGCTACGCGGGTAACTCACGCCGACAAAACGTCCAACTGCTGGTCAGCGGAGGCAAGACTTATGGTCCGCTGGTTCTCGATAACTCGTACGGCGAATACCCGCATGGCATCCACATTATCGCACAGGGGGACACGAGACCCGTCCTGAGTGCTCCGGGCGAGATTCCTGTTCGACTGCAGAATGTCAGGAGTTTTCGGCTGGAGGGCTTTGATGTCGACACCAGTGAAGACGACGTGGCGATTCAGATCAGTGGACTCGTTCCGAGCACCAGGCTGGTCGACCTGCATGTCTCTGGTTTCAAGGAATGCGGACTGCAGTTGAACGACGTTGTGGGTGATGTGGCTGACGAGCTGGTTATTGAATCGGTTCATTTCGAGTCCGGCTCGGCGAATGCGGTTGGTATTCGCATCTCGGGCAGCGACGAGGTGACACCAACACGGACAAAGATTCTGAACTGTCGCATGACAGGACCTCAGCAGGCAGGCATCGTGCTGGATGGTGGCGGCAGTTTCGTTGAGCTGCGCGAGAACATCATTGACCAGGCCGATGTGGGACTCCGCTTCAGCGGGGAGTCGGTTGACTGGATCGACTTACTGATTGCCAACACGACATTTTACAAATGTGGCCGCGCTGGCGTCGTGTTCGACCATCCGCCTGCGACTGGCGGGCTCCGCGGGACGCAGTTGACGTTCTACCGCAATCTGTTTGCCAAAGGCGGTGGGCCTGAAGTGCTGTTCGAGACGGGCATTGAGCCCGATCGGTTTAACGACCTGATCTCGACCATCAGCGGCAGTGGTATCCGTGAGAACTGGTCCGACCGGCAATCGCCGGCGGATCCCGCAGCCGGCGAAGCAGAAATTGTCGACATCGACTCAACGCGAACAGAGAGTCGGCGTGTCGAGTCTGTCGAATTCCGGTCGACCGATCGAAACCGTTCTGACTTTCTGATGCTGAAACGAAAGTCGCCCCTTGGATCGGTCGGAGTGCCACGGCTGGGAACCAGATCGTGGATTGGTGCTCGCCCTCCATTCAAGTAGTCAGCCAGCCGTCAAAGTGAAACGGACACAGGCGAACGAATGAAGTTGTCGTACACGCTGGTCTGCGTTTTTCGCCTGAAAATCCCGCAAATCTATGCCGCCGAGTCGGTTGCCGACTCAACTGCAAACGCTATTGTGACTGGCGTTCCAGAGTCGGGCCGTCGTGGTGAATGCTCAAGTCTGAGCTGACTGCCCAGTCCGGTTTCGCGTCCGTTTGAGCCCTTTCGAACGTGATGCTCCGAGCCGGTTTCTTCAAGGGGACACGCGGGCTCTCTCTATGCCCGCGGCTTTTCACCGGTTGGACGCAGGGATCGATTGTCCAGCCACACCAGATTGCCAGCTACCCACGACTCACTTGCAGAGTCCGTTGTGTTGGCCGTCTTGAGACGGGCGCGTCTCACAGAGATTGTGCGTTTTTCGGTTGCACGATCCGTTCGTCATCGATTCGAAAAACCCACAGCCTCGCGGATCCACTTGCCGCTGTGTCGGAACACGCTGCGCTAGCGATTCGCGGGTGGAAGTTCATTGACGGACAACTGGCGCGAACCGTGAACGGAAGCCGGCGCCGGGAATCCACATCGCACAGGCGCGCGTATCTGCGCGGGAACTAATACACGGAGGAATCACAATGTTGAACGCGATCACTGCAACTGTTCTGACGGTTTCGATGGGCCTGAGTCCCGAGGCCGGTCTGACGGCGGGAAAGACATCACGCAACGGATGGCTGACTCAGCATCCGACGATCGTCCGGATGATGGAGCTACAGAATATCGAGCGTGCCCGTTACGGACTGGCGCCGCTGAAGATGAATGAGAAGATGTGCCTGGCCGCGCAGAAGCACGCCGAGTGGATGGCCGAAACCGGCTACTACATGCACAGCAATTTGCCCTGGCCCGAGATCATCCACGCAGGACCCAGAACTGCGGAGGGAGCGGTCAATGACTGGATCTGGTCACCCTCGCATCATGCGGTCATGCTTACGGGACAGGTCGCCGGACTCGGTTATGCGAAGAACGGCGGAGTCGGCTACTGGGTGACCGTGATCGATTCCGACGCCAGTGCGGCGTCGACCGAGTACGTTCAGCCATACACGCAGACGCAGACGCGCGGTTACGTGCAGCAGGGTGCCTTCTACCAGACTGCTGGCGCTAGAACGGCACCGGGAGGAGCAGGGCGTGGTTTTCGAAGAGGACGCCTTTCGCGTGCTCGCTGATGTACGGCGTAAAGAACAGCAGGAACACGTACAGCCCCAGCAGTGGCACCATGACCCAGCGACTCAGCCACCGCCATCCGTACCATGGCGGTTCTCTGCGGGCGACGGCGCGATGCAGTGCCCACCCGGTCATCACTTTGGCCGGGTAAATGGTGACGACGAAGATCAGCGTGATCGTCCACATCGCGTCCTGCGGAAGCAGGTACACCTTGGGCAGGAACAGCGGCAGCGACAGCGTGTAGAGCACGGCGATCGTGGACAGCCACGCGAGCGGGGCATAACCGTAGAGTCGGCGGATCGTTCTGAAATCGAACATCGCGCGCCAGCGTCCGACCACGGCGAAACGAGCCTGCATGAAAGGCAGCCAGCTCAGTACGACCATCAGCATGATGCCACCGATGATGGACAGCAGCACGGTCGCCGGCTTTTCCGGGTTCGACGCGGAGAACAGAATCGTGGGAATCAGGAGCCACACGAAGGCCCCGGCGAAACCTTTTAGCCCCAGCAGAAAGTGGTGCTTCAAGCGCAAACGTCGCGTGAAGTCCTGCACCCCGGCGGTCGCGTGTGTCATGTAGTCGTCGTACCGCAGCCGCTGCCTGATCCAGCGGTAATTTTTGATGGGTCGAAAGAAACAGCTCAGGCGGCCGCCGCGCGCCAGTGACAGGCAAATGTGTATGGCCACCGCAAGAGCGATGATTGGAGCGAGAAACGAAAGTGTCTGATCGGATGAGCCGCCCGGGTCGATGAAGTACGCGTCGCCTCGATTCATGCCCAGAATCCGCAGCGGCAGGATCCACAGCCACACGCCCAGCACGATTGAACCGATTCGAGGCGCCACGTCCAGCAGCAGAAACGCATCGCGCAAGCGTCCCGTCCGCGCAACCCGAGCTTCGACCTCGAGCAGATAGCCCAGCGCCAGGAAGTTGACAATCGGTATCGCTGCGACGACCGCCAGCAGAAGAATCAGGCTGACGATGCCGAATCCGGCGCGAATGATCCAGGCGATCGACCGCAGCGGGTGCTTCAGCGGAGGCGGGAACGGCGGCAGCCGGTAAGATGTGATGTCGACGCCATCACGCTCGGCGATGAGTTCCGGTGACGCCTCGACAAACAGAACGTCGTCCTGCTGGTCCGTCTCCGGATCGTTCGTCAGCAAGGCGTCGGCGGATGAATCGGTCTGCGACACGGATGCTCGTCGAGAAAAGGCGGTCTGGCACGCGGGAGCCACCCTACGGTGGATCGACGTGATTGTGTACTCACCGACTCTCGCGTCGGTTTCAGACGGAGCAGAACGTGTCTTCGACGGAGAGTTCGCTTGTCAGGCACGCGCTGGCGTGATGCCGGGAACCTTGCGGAATTCATACACGTCTGTGCCTGTTGTCGGTAGTATGACGACAGCCAGTTTGGGGTCCCGCAAGGTCCAGTCATTCCACGAGGCTCAGCATGAGCGATTCACGCAACGATTCGCACTCTGAAAACAGAGTACTGAAAGACAATGACGGCAGCCTGCTGCTGCTAGGTGCCTTCGCCGGTATCGGCGTTCTGGCACTGCTGTTCGTCGCAGGTTACGGCATTGTCGCCCTGCTGTTGGATAACGACGAGACCGTGGCGGATTCGGATATGCCCGTCGTTGTGGCTCCGTCGGAGGATCCTGCAACTCCGGCGTCGGACGATGTTCCGCTGGTCACGCAGACACCGGTCACGCAGACGCCGCCACCCACCGAGCCGGCTCCGGTGGCCGTCGCTCAGGTCGAACCGCCCGTTCCGGCGGTAACGACGACTGAACCGCCACCAACGACAACGCCTGTCGCGCCGTCGAATACGGATGTGGCAACGGTGACTTCACCGAGTGCACCAGCGACTCCGCCGATCGTTTCGACTGAGTCTCCCAAGGACCCCGAACCACCGGCGTCAGTGCCGTCAGAGCCTGAGCCCGTCCAGCCAGCATCTCCCGACAAGCCACCTGCTGATGCAGTCGCATCCACCACGCCGACTCCGAAGCCAGACTCACCCGCGACAACCGAAACTCCGCCCGCGACAACCGCAACCCCTCCGGAAACTCCACCAGCGACAACAACTGTCCAGACTGAGGTAGAGAAGCCAGTCAAGCCTGCTCCGCCAGCACCCGCACTACCTGCCGAGAGCCGGCCTTTGGTTTACAACTGGGCTCCCGGAGAGATTCAGTCGTATGGCGTCACACTGAGTACTGACACCGGCGGAAACGAACAGATCGTCACTGGAAATGTTGAGCTGACGATTCAGGAAGGATCGAAGCAACCAGCAATCGTCGAACAGGCAGCGGCCGACGAGGACGAAGGCGACGACACGGAAATCGGCACCGGCACGGGATTCGTCGTCAGTGCAGACGGATACCTGATGACGTGCGCGCACGTTGTGCAGGGGGCCAGCAAGATTGAAGTGCAGATCGGCGATCAGAAGTACGAAGCTTCGGTGATCGCGGTTGAGCCCGATGACGACCTGGCATTGCTCCGCATCGACGCGCAGGGGCTGTCACCTTTGGGTCTCGCGAATTCTGATGAGGTCAAGTTGGGTGAAGAGATTCGAGCGGTCGGCTTTCCACTTTCGAGTGTGTTGGGTGACGGTGTGAAAGTGACAAAGGGGACCGTGGCCGGCATCGTGCAGCGCAAGGAAGGCAAGCGCCTGCAGATCGACGCGGCGATCAATCCCGGCAACAGTGGCGGCCCGATCATCAACAGCCGTGGCCAGGTGCTGGGTGTTGCCAGCTCGAAGTTGATCGGTCTGGAACTGACAGGCGTCGGCTTCTGCGTGCCGTCAGAACGAGCCTCGGCGCTGATGACTGCTCACAAGGTCAAGCCGCACGCGGCAGTAGTCAGCGATACCGATCTGACCGGTCCCGCACTTGTGGAAGCCGTCTCACCCAGCGTTGCTTTGATCACCGTGTCAGCCGAGTCGATCAAGGCCACTGGCGAACTTGTTGGCATTCGAACCAGCGGCAGCTTCCGAACGAAGCGGCAGCAGAACAACGGGGGGCGCCGTGTGTTCTCACCATTCGCTTCGCTGGCAAATTACACGTCTGACCACGGTAGCCTGCGCGTCGACAGCAACGGTCACGTCGCGTCGTTCGAGGCACCCAATCAGTTGCCATTCCTGGCTGGACCAATGGCACTGTTGGCGGTTCATCAGTTTGACCCGCGTGGCCGCTCCAGTTGGAGCGTGCGGGAGAGCATCTCGGTAACGATTCAGGAAAGTGACAACCGGTTCGGCCCGCGCATGCCGATTCCGCGACTACCGCGAGGCTTCGGTGGTCCGCGCGGGGGTCGCGGACTCAATCCGTTTGCTCCACGTGAGGTCAAGAAGCTGACGGCCGTGGAGGTGCATCAGTATCGCATCAAGTCGGATAGTGAAGACGAAGTGCTGCTCGAGAAAACGTTCTCGCTCACAACACTCGATGATGAACAAAACCCGTACTTTCACATCAATGGCACCGGCGAAGTCAAATTCAGTCGCGTGTCCGGTCTGGTCGAGTCCTTCGAGTTCGACCACAACTTCACTCAGAACGGCGGCGGCAAACGTGTTCGTGTGCCCGTGAAGATTAAAGTCGAACGTGAGCCGCCGCAGGTCGTCGCAAAACGCAAGCGTGACCTCGCCATTCAGGCGGCGAAGACCGAATGGACCAACGCACAGAAGGCGGCCGAGAAAGCCGCTCAGCCAGCAGGCGAACGACTCGACGACATTCTCGTCCGGCTGCACGACGAAATCGAAAAAGAGGGCGGCAAACCCCGTGGCCCAATCGGCGAACTCAGCAAGCTGAAAGTTATTCCAGAACGGAAGGCCGAAGTCGAGAAACTCCTGCAGAAACATCTTGTTTCCGAGGATCGTCAGGTTCGAGTCGACACCATGACAGCACTGCGGATCTGGGGAACGTCGGAATCTGTTCCAGAGCTGATTGGACTGATCACCAGCAAGGATCGCCAGACGGCAACCGGAGCCATGGCCACACTCGGAGCAATCGGCGACCAGCGAGCGGCCGTGCCTCTACTGGACAAGCTGAGCGATTTTTCAATGCAACGCGATGCGCAGCAGGCACTCGGCAAATTAGGGGCGCCCGCTGAAGCAGCCGTGATTGAAAAGATGGCCGGAGTGGACCGGAATACGGTCCGCGTCCTGTGCGAGATCCTGAAGACGATCGGCGGTGAAGCGTCGCTCAAGGTGCTGGAAGAAATGGTCGCGGGGAAAGACTTCTTTCAGCGGACATATGCCAGCCGAGCCATCGGCAGCGTCCGCAAACGCGTCGAGGCACAGAAAGCTCTGGCAGTGCCGGAAGGTCAGACCCTTTCCAATGCCGACGTCCAGATCACAACGTCACTTGAGGTACTCAATAAACCCGACTCGAATGATGTTGAGAAGCTGAACGCGCTTACGGCCTTGCTGCCCATCGAGCCGTCGGACTTCAAACGCGACGAAATCGAAGTGAAGTTGAACGAGTTGCTCGAATACCCCGGCGCCGACATTCGGAAACAGTCGTTGACACTCCTCGCCAAATGGGCAACGGACGCAAGCGCCCCGAGCCTGGTGAAAGTTGCATTAACACCTGATCCGACTCAACAGACACTCGCTCTGCAGGTACTCAGTCGGGTTGGTACCCAGACAGACGCGGACAATCTGGTTGAGCTGATCATCGATCCCGCGCTGTATCAGCATCCGATCGCGATGGTCCGTCGAACGGGTCTGGGTCCGGCCGCCGAACAGCAGCTCAGCGGTTTTCTGCAACAGGACGTGCCGGTCTCGACGAAACGCGGACTGATCGATCTACTGGGCGACATGGGCACGGCCGCAAGCCTGGTGGCACTCGACGCAGTGGCCGACGCCCCCCAGGCAAGCACGCTGCAATATGCTGCAGCGAAAGCCGCAGCAAAAGTACGGCTGCGAACAGGAATCGCGTTCAACAGTTAAGACCGCTCAGCGGATAACCGTCCGTAGTCCTCGTTCTCGATGGGCAAACGGACCTTAGTCCCCTCTCCCCCGTGGGGAGAGGGGCGTCAGTAGAAAACTTCAGTCCACCAGTCGGGTTCGCTCCGACGCAAACACGCCCCGACGATGACAAGCAAATTTCTCCAAAGCGGAGAGACAACACTTCACGCAATCCAGCGATGCCCAGAATACGGGCGAGAGAATTACGTATGAAATCGACTCTGACCGCCCGAGTCCTGTTCGTCACCGCGGCCTTGATTTTCGCGTCCGGCATCTGTCACGCGCGTTCGACGCACGAGACGATCGATCACGTGCAGCCGCGGATGGTGAAGATCTTCGGCGCTGGCGGACTGCGTGGGCTGGCTGGTTACGGGACCGGTTTTCTGGTCTCGAAAGAAGGCCACATTGTCACCATCTGGAGCCACGTGCTCGATCCAGACGAAGTCGTTGTCGTGCTGAAGGACGGCCGACGTTATTTCGCCAAAGTCCTGGGAGCCGACCCGCAACTCGATCTCGCCGTGCTCCAGATTCAGGCACCCGAGGAAGCACTCGACCTGCCGTTTTTCGATGTCGCATCAGAATCGGGTGAAGCCAGTGCCGGTACGCGAGTGCTGGGATTCAGCAACATGTTCAAGGTGGCAACCGGTGACGAATCCGTTTCTGTGCTGCACGGTGTGATCGCTGCGCGAACGGCACTCCGCACGCGTCGCGGGACATTCGAGACGCCCTATAACGGTGAAGTCTACGTGGTCGATGCGATCACCAATAACTCGGGAGCCGGAGGCGGGCTGCTGACGTCCCGCGATGGAATGCTGCTCGGTGTCATCGGGCGGGAACTGCGAAACGCGGACACCAACACCTGGGTGAATTACTCGATCCCGATGAGTGCGCTGCAGCAGGCGATCACCGAGATCATCAACGGCGAGTTTCGGACGCGCGAGGAGACACTCGAATCAACAGACGATCCACGACGCTATGCAGCGCTGGACTTCGGAATCGTCATGGTTCCGGACGTCCTGTTCCGCACACCCGCCTACATCGATTCGGTCGTCGCCAGGTCGCCAGCGAGCGAAGCAGGACTAAAGCCCGACGACCTGGTCCTGTTCGTGGGCAACGAGCTGATGCAGTCCATCCGCCAGATGAAGCTGGCCCTAGGAAGACTGCAGGCCGGAGACCGCCTGAGAATCGTGGTCCGCCGCGGAGAGGAACTGCTGACGATCGAGTTGCCAGTTCCCCGAAAGCCAACAGCCGAGTGACTACTCGTCACCACGGCTTCGAGGCTCGCGATCTGATTGATACAGCCCGAGCCGCCGCTTGGTGATTTCGCTCGTGAGATGCCCGGCCGCGTCGAATGGTTTGCAGTTGCTGTCGTCCGATCCGACCTCCAGGGGGCCGATCATGCTGGCCACCTTCAGAGCCGCCGCATGCAATGTCCGATTGCGCACGCCCATTCCCATGAGCGCAACTCCCATCGAACGATTGACTGAGCGTACCTCTGAGGAAAACGACTTTCTGATGTGGTCAATCCACGCCAGGAAGAAGGCATCATCCGGAGCGCTCTTCTTCTTTGATTTGGACACTTCGTACAGAAGTCCATAGCCGCAGCGACGGTGCATCGAATCGTCGCTGTTGATCCAGTCGCCCGCGAATTCCACCACAAAGGGCGCTTTGGCCAGCGTGGCATCGCAGGACGAGAACACATGGGCGAGATAGCCGTACCCCAGATTCTCCACCTGCTCCCGTGTGATCAGTTTGGGATCGTCGATGAGCAAAGCGATCACCCGCGCGTCGTAGTTGTCACTCTTCCAGAGTTTCATCGCTAGGGCATGGTCCCTGCCGATCTGTCTGGCCAACTTGCGCAGGACGGTCAGGCCGATTCCGTAACTCTTGAGCCCGCCTGACTGCGAGTCCCGCTTCCATTTCCGGATGCCGGCTTCGTTCCGTTTGGCTTTGAGCAGGGCCATCATTTCGGTTTTTGTCATGATCCCTGGGTCCAGGTTCGATCGCTGTCCTGGAAGCCACCACCTGGCGCTTTATCTGAGCCGAGTGTAATGAGCGTGGCTCCCACCGCAGAGTGGCCCGGCCAGAATGGCCGGGTCGCGGAGCGACAGGAAGCGTCGCCCTCAGCGAGCAATGTTCCTGGCGGGTACGGGAACGAAAAGTCCGGTGGCCACTCAGCATGACATGTGATGATGAGTCTAACGTCGATTGATGTTTCGACCGATGAGGGAAGGGCTTCCTGTGCCTCCGACACCCGACCACAAGTGGTCGGGCCACCCTGCGAGATTTCTTCATCCCAGATGACTCCTGATTCTGAGGGACTGATTCCAACTCGCTTTTCTCACAACCAACGGTCCACTTTCACGGGAGCAGGTCAGCCCGCTTGCTCCTTGACACATGATCTGTGTACAAGTGTGTCGACATGCTGGCAGATCATTAACTCATCTTGAGAGGGTATTACCATGCGGGAAATCCACCTGTCCATTCTTGTGGTCGCAGTGCTGGGTTTGATGGGCGGAGGGTGTGGGAAGAACGAGGAAGTTGCGGCCCCTGAGGCTCAGCCCACTTCGGCCCCTGAGGCTCAGCCCACTTCGGCACCTGAGGCTCAACCCACTTCGGCACCTGAGGCTCAACCCACTTCGGCGCCTGAGGCAGAAACGCCAATCCACATTCAAATGCAACTCCCGCCTGACTCGCCAACGTACTTGGCTCTGTTCACCGCAGTGGATCTGGGTTCCGTTGCCTCGGCTCTGGCCAAGGCCGGAGAAATCGAGCAAGCGAAGGAAGTGGCTCAGCGTGTTAAGAGAAACTTCACAATTCCAGTTGACATTGCCTCGGCCTTGGTTGCGGCGGGACAAATTGAACAAGCCGTACAAATGGCTCAGACGATTGAACCCTCGACATACAAAGGAAATGCTCTAAGTGTCGTTGCCTCGGCTCTGGCCAGGTCGGGAGAAATCGAGCGAGCCATCGAATTGGCTCGTAGCATCGGGGAGCCGAGCAGTACGACACTTGCTCTCGCGGACATCGCTTCTACTCTGGCCGAGCTGGGAGATAGCGAGCAGGCAGTGGCAGTGTCCCAGCAAGCGGTGAGCGCGGCTGAGGAGATTGAGGATCCGATCGCCAGGGCACAAACTCTACGATACGTTGTCTGGGCTCTTCGCACGGCAGGCGAATTCGAGCAGGGCATGAGAGTCGCTGACAACATTGAAGTTGCAAGCCATAGGTCACGTGCTCTCAGCGCAATTGCCTTCGCGGGAGACAAGGAACAAGTTCTTCCAATCCTGAATCGAGCCTTGGAGTTGGCTCAGACGAGTGAAAAAAGCCAAAGGGACATGGCTCTCTCGGAAGTTGCCGAAGCCATGGCAAGAGCGGGAGAAGGCAATCGAGCAATTGAGATTGCCCAGACTATTGAGTCCGTCAATCTGAGAGGACTTACTCAAACTAGACTTGCCGGGGTCCTGGCAGAAACAGGAGATGCGAAGCAGGCCATAGAAGTCGCACAGAAGATCGAGAAACCCTCTGCATTACGGAATGTCGTAGATGGCCTGACCAAGGCGGGCGAACTTGAGCAAGCGATAGAACTGGCTCGGACGATGGAGAAGAGAATATGGGTGCTCAGTATTCCTGCTTTGGCCATGGCCAAGACAGGTGACGTCAAAGAATCAATGGAACTGGCTCTGATGATTCGGGATGAGAGTCAGACGTACCCATTTGACCTTGTAGGAAGAATTGCGTCACAGCAGGTTGAGGAAGGGGACTTGGAACAAGCCTCAACGATCCTGACGCAAGTCATCGAAGTTGGTCAGAGGCCCGGGTATGCAGGTGCAATAGCGGCCATCGCGCTGACGTTGGCTACTGAACCAGCTTCGTTCATCGTACCAGGCGATCCTGGTCGCTACGGCGGTTACAGTTATAATTTGGATCTTCCCGATTTCTTTCGGATGAATGTTGTGCATCGTTCCGGGAATGTCGGCGGGCTTCCCGAAATTAGAGGTCTCTATAATCGCCGAATGAAGAAAGCCTTCACAGTCGAGGAAAAACGACTTGCCAAGCAGCTCTTGGAGGCAATGCCCGAGAACTGACAAGTTACCCGTGTCGGGAAATTTGACCTTGAAACCTCTGCCTCGTCAACAGAATTGGTGGGCGAGATCGTGTTCTGGAAGGCGGGCGAGTTCGTGATATAGCACGGTTTCGTAGACTTTATTAGTGCGGAAACCGTATGACTTTCTGAGTGCCACTTT
>Ga0114996_10002479_pt1 | contig 23950 bp, 19 predicted proteins | sample ArcticOcean_MG_C_4_FD_87039 | JGI IMG/M metagenome (GOLD analysis project Ga0114996, IMG submission 87039) | Marine microbial communities from western Arctic Ocean - ArcticOcean_MG_CB4_134 | ecosystem: Environmental > Aquatic > Marine > Oceanic | place: Arctic Ocean: Canada Basin | collected... | reverse complement strand
GGCTCGCAGGCGCCCGAGCACCGAGCCGCTTTCCAGCAGATCGAAAGATTGATGAACGGTGCGGCCATGCCCTTCCAACTCGCTCCAGTTGTCAGTACCGTTTACTTCACCATATGAAGTCCATAACGACCTGTGATGTTCATGGTCGGTGGTCTCACCGGGTTTTTCTCCCACGTTGGCGCGTGTTACACAAGAACGGTACGGATCATTCACCGGATAACAATAGGGCCGAGCGAGCTCCGGGCCATAATGATAGGCGGTAAACAAGCGATTAACGATCGCAATATCAACACGATTATCCGGCGTATCATTGACCGTGACCCCCTGTACCGTATTATCCCAGGTTACCATGGGATTAACCACATAGTCCCGGACCTCATTCTGTGCCAGATATTCAATGACCCAATGCAGATGAGTCTTGCCGTTTTCGGAGATACACTGTCCGGGCATGGTGCGACCGGAAATGACTTCTGTAATTCCGACATTTGTACCGGCTGGAAAATCGACAGAAACACTGACAGGACAGCCATGTCTGACATGTGGTCCGGCGGTTACGCGAAGCCGCAGAGTAGACGGCATACGAACTCCTCCTATTATTCTTCAGTCCCGATCTGTCCCAGATCAAGGTCCAGTTCTTCACGACGTTGATTCTTAGCAACCAAACCGTCTTGAACCCATAAAATGCGATCCGAAACATCAAGCATTTTCAAATCATGTGTGGCGGAAATAATCGTGACCTGTTTTTCAGTATTCAGTTGCCTTAACAGCTCAATAATCTCACGACCGGTTTTACGATCCAGATTCCCTGTCGGTTCATCCGCCAGAACGATCGCCGGGTCGTTGGCCAAAGCACGGGCGACAGCCACACGTTGCTGCTGTCCACCAGATAGTTCCAGTGGCTTGTGCTGAACTCTACCCCCCAAGCCTACTGTTTCCAGTAATTCAACACCTTTATCGATAGCTTCATCTGTTGCCAGACCGGCAAAAATCATCGGCAGCGTAACATTCTCCAATGCCGTCATGACCGGAATGAGATTAAAAGTCTGGAAGATGTATCCAATTTTTCGGCAGCGTAACCAAGCCAACTCATATGCGTCAAGTTGGGCCACATCCACCTCATCGATATATACCTTACCTTCAGTCGGTTTGTCCAGGGCACCGATCATATTAAATAATGTGGACTTCCCTGAACCCGATGGCCCCATAATTGAGATATACTCACCTCGTTGTACCTCGATATCAATACCCCTGAGGGCTTCTACTTCGAGTTTTCCCATCTTATAAACTCGTTTCACGCCACGTGTACGGACGATATTTTGTATCTCCGTTTCATGCTGTCCTTGAGCAACCGCTTGTTCTTCCGACATGCCTATACTCCCTTCTCACCTAGGTAAATATAATGTACACATATTGTCTTTAAATCCGGAACCTGGGTAGTATTTTACACTTCCGTCCGCATGGCATCGGCGGGCGGCATTTGTGCCGCCCGATATGCGGGATAGAGTGCGCCGAGAATAGAAAGAAGTAAACCGGCACCCAATGAGTATAATCCAAACTTTAGAACGCTCACTATCGGAAATAGGGAAAGCGGCTCCATGCCATACGACGACATCATAGAAACAGTCATAAACAGACATCCTAAAATGACACCGCCCACTGAACCGACCAACCCCTGGAAAGCAGACTCCAGAAGAAACAACTGGATGATAAATTTATCTAATGCGCCAAGACATTTCATGGTACCGATTTCCCGGTATCTTTCGGTCACCGACATCAGCATAGCATTGGTAATCCCTACCGCGCAAACCAGTAACGACAAGGTCACCAGCCAGATCTGTTGTGCCCCTGCGTCTGCGTCGGTACCTTTTTGTTCCAGCAACGCTCTGACCTGTGAACTGCCACCTTCCAATAACGCCTTATCAATAGCTGAAGACGTCAAAACAGACATTAAAAAAGCAATGCCGAAAAAGATTCCGCCAATGGTGATTAACGATCGCCAGAATCTAATTTTCAAACTACGATAGCTGATTTCAATAGCCTTCGATAGCGGCAGAGAAATCTGCTTTTCCGTTACCCCGGCTGTAGCTGAATAGGTGGTCATGTATGCTTCTCCCCTTTTTTATTACCTGCGACGGCGAGACCAATCAGTCCTTTTTCCATGAGTTGTTTAAGATAGGTCAATGTCGAGACTTCCGCTTCTTTTCGCTCCAACTTGTATTTTTGTCGAATGGTTGTAATTACGTGTTCTACGGTATTCTGACCGTCACAGAGCGACCAGAGCCAGGAGCCAATTTCGTCCAGAACTACGGTCCGCTTTGATGGAACATAAAATACTCTAGACACGAGATTAAGCCACCAGGTACGACGACGCGGGATTGCCAGCACAATTTCACCATCTGTGTTTTCTTCCCATTTTAATCGGTTATTACGGACCAGCTTGGATCGCAATAACTCTCTTCGCGGTAGCGACGGCGATTTCTTACGAAAAAATGACATGCCTGTAAAACCTTAATCATGAGCAGATAAGTAGATAATTGCGTAGCTACTACACTGATAATTACGAATCCCGATGAGTATATTTCATCGTCGGGTGGCTTTTCACCCATCGATGAAATCTGTCGAAAACCATCCATTTACTAATTTGCTTTAATGACAAACCACCGTTTGTGCTATATCCAAGATTGTATCCTGGGTGACGCTCTGGCCCATATGGCGCAGTGTAAATAATTTGTTCCCGTCCGCACAGTGCCAACTGCAACTTTCGAACGGTCGTTTGCGTGGTTTGCGCCACGGCAACCAGGCTAGCTTTTTATGAACAGATTCAGGATCAACCGTTGTTCCTGATGCCTTTATCCCCGGATGGCGAAGTTGTTCTTCGGAAAAAGAAGTCATGGTGCCAATCTCGTGACCATAGATATCTTGAAACCATTCCTCAAATGTTCGATCTTTCAGATGCATCTCAGCCAGACTCAGCCGTTCCAACTCTATCTCAGACGATTCATCAGTAAAGTTCAACTTAATCTGACCGGTTAAAAATGAATGGCTCTTAAGGGTATATGCAATGGGGACTTCGAAGTGCATCCCATACATGGCCCAGACAACCGTATCTCCTTCGGGATGATCTTGAAGCGAATTCAAGATCCTGGTTGCCAAGGTCATAGTTGACTCGCCAGCCCGACCGAGAATCTGTAAAAAAACGATACGGGAACAGACTTCACACCGCCAGAGTATGCCATAAGCCTGAATAGGTTCATCACCATCTATTCGCCAGTGAAACCCTTCTATCGCTCGATTTTCCAGAAGATGCTCATTTTTGATAAGTTTCAGGTCACGCCGAACTTTAATTGGTGGCGCCTTTTTTCGTCCCTTCTTGGTCAAATTATCCAGATATCTCTCTACAACTTTATCGATCGGTTCCTTACCACGTGCTGGTTCCCATCTCAGTTCGATTCGGGGCATCTCCGCATCATCCAGTCGAAGATATCCAGTCGAGGCATCTCCGCTCACCGCGCCGATAGCCCAATCTTCAGGTATCTCCAGATATAAATGATGCCAACCGATAGTGGTCCATTTTGATGAAGTTCGGTTCATACCCTTGTACCACTACGCTGATATGCAGTTATTTTTTCTGTTTTTGAATACTTCGATGACGATTCAACCGTTTGAGCCTTTGGATGTTTCTTTAACTGAAAAAAACCCCGGATATAATGAATGCCTGAACCGATAACGCATCCCGCTGATGCCCACAAACACCATTGACCATAAGGTTGAAGATCCAATGTGTAGAAGAGTAGCATGAAAGATGTCACCACAGTGGTTACTTTACCGGTTATATTCGAAGGTATAACAATACGGTAAGGTGTAAAATATAAATAGATACCCACAACGACTATAGAGATATCCCGGAAAATAATAAGGGCCGCCATCCATACAGGAAAATCTCGAAAAATAACCAGGAAAACAGCCAGACAACCTATCAATATTTTATCAGTGAGTGGGTCAAGGATCAGTCCCCACCGGCTTTCCCATCGAAAGCGTCGAGCAAGATAACCGTCAATAGCATCCGTTAAAAACGCGCCGCCGAGCAACGCCAACGCCAGATAATCAAAGGCATGTTCAAAACTCCAATAGATCAACGGAATCGGGAGTATACGGGCGATAGACACCAGATTTGGCGGTGTCCAGAATGCACCCACTACTTTTCGATCTACGTTGACCGTATCGAAAACCGACATGAGATCCTCTATGGGAACAAAGCTCCCACATTCAGATGGTCCATTGTGTGTCTATGTCTAAACCATGGTACGACGCAATATTTCACGGGCGTGGGTCAAAGCCATATCATCGACGGTTTCCCCCGCAAGCATACGGGCAATCTCCTGAACCCGACCATTTTCATCAAGGTGGTTGACCTGAGTGACCGTCCGTCCTCGAGAGGATTCTTTATGAACCGTAAAATGTGTATGGCCCCAACAGGCCACCTGATGTAAATGGGTAATACATAAGACCTGATGTGATTGGGAAAGCAGCTTCAGCTTCTGCCCAACGGACTCTGCAATGCGGCCTCCGATCCCAAGATCTACCTCATCAAAAACAAGCGTAGGAACCTCATCCGATTCAGCCAGAATCACCTTCAGGGCAAGCATCACGCGGGATATTTCGCCACCCGATGCAATGTGGACCAAAGGCTTAAGCTCCTCCCCCTGGTTGGGTGAAATCAAAAATTCTACATGATCCATACCTGAGGCATCTGCCTGATATGACCTTCCTTCAATAATGATGGGGCCACCAGCAACTTTCTGCCATCCGACGTGTACCTGGAACCGAGTTTTCTCCATACCCAGTTCGGCCAGTTCCTTGACTACCCGTGTTTCCATCCTGGCTGCCAGTTTTTTTCGGGCGTTCGACAGTTTTTTTGCTTTTACTGTCAGGTTTTCTCGAGCCTGCTCCAGAGTCTCTTCCAGTTCGGTACGCCGCTCATCGGCCGTCTCCAGGCGATTATTCTCATCGGCCATACGATTGCGATAGGCGCATACTTCTTCGAGCGTGCCTCCATATTTTCTTTTAAAAGATTTTAGTAACTCAAGGCGCTCCTGAACTTCATCCAGACGAACCGGATCAAATTCTATTCTATCTCGATACTGTTGTAGAAATACGGCGACATCGTCCAAGTGGTAGCGAGCCGACCGGGCATCGGCCACTGGTTCACTCAAAGAGGTATCGATCTGCTCAATATCCTCCAGGGATCGAATAATATGCGCAAGCTGGTCAATCACTGCATTTTCCTGTTCCGACAAGGCTTCATAAGCAGCGGAAGCCACCTGGACTAATTGTTCGGCATGTCCCAGAACCGCAAGTTCCTGTTCGAGCTCGGGATCTTCACCAGGGCGTATATTGGCCTTTTCCAATTCTTCCAACTGAAATTGATACAGTTCACGGCGTTCCCGGGTAGCCAAAATTTCCTCATCAAGCTGCTTCAAGGCACGCGCCGCATCGGAAAAACCATGATAAGCCTGAGCAACCTGGCCTTTCAGCCGTTTGATATTACCGAATCCATCCAAAAAATGGATATGCGTTCGCTGATCGAGTAACGATTGATGATCATGCTGACCATGCAGATCAACCAGAAATTCGCCTAACCGTTTTAAAACAGCTACCGTCACCATATGCCCATTAACGGTACATCGGCTTCGGCCATCTCGGGTCACATCGCGCCGGATAATCAATGTCCGGTCTTCTATTTTGACATCTAAATCTTCCGGTAACGGTATCAACACCTCATCCGGTGTCCACTCGAACAGTCCTTCAACCGTGGCTGTAGGCATACCGGACCGAATGGCTCCGGTAGTCGCGCGGCCACCGAGAATCAACCCCAGGGCACCTATCAGGATCGATTTACCGGAACCCGTTTCCCCGGTTAATATATTAAGCCCTGGTGAAAACTTGATATTAACCTCATCAAGCAAGGCATAATTCTGAACGATAAGATTCGTGAGCATAAGAATAGATGCAAGCTACAGGGCGCAAAATAATACAGCCTCAATTTCTACTTTTGGCTTTTATTCTGAACCCTGCATTCACCTCATCTCTCTCCCCACTTTAACTTTGTTCGTAGTACATCATAAAATGAACGGCTGGGATATCGAATTAGTTTTACCGTAAATGACGCTCGCCAGAGTTCAATACGATCTCCGGATTGTATCAACACACTTTCCTGACCATCGATCGTCAGCATCAGATCCGGATGATCGGCACGGACTTCTATAGCTATCCGGTCATGGGAAGACAAGACCATCGCCCGATTCGATAAGGTATGGGGACAGATCGGCGATATGATCATCGCTTCCAGCTCAGGAACGACTATCGGACCACCGGCCGCCAGGGAATAGGCGGTAGATCCGGTGGGTGTTGAGATAATTAACCCATCGCCAATGACGGTATTTACATATTCACCGTTGATCAGGATCGCCATCTCAATCACCCGACAAACGGCCCCTTTATCGACAACGATATCATTTAGTGCTGAATAGGTCTTTATGTCCTCATCAACCGTTCTCTGGCCATCATTGACATGGGCTTGAAGGACCAGACGTGTATCCAGAGAATATGCCCCTTGAGCAATATGGTCAAGGGCAACAATCAATTCATCCGGTGTGGTCTGCATCATAAATCCCAGCGTGCCTGTATTGACACCTAGAATAGGGATATCGGTGCCTCCGACCAGCCGGGCTGTTTTAAGTAAGGTGCCGTCTCCACCGATGGCGATAATCCAGTCAACCTCCGTGACGACCAGGGACTCCGAGTCAACAACACGGCAGCGAGCCCGCAAACGATCATCATCGATTAACTCGGCAAGGCCGTTGGTTAAGGACGGCTTCATGGCCTTCGCTTCCAACCAGTGTAGCAGCCAGTGAATCAGGCTCTGGATGATCGGTTTACCGGGATTGGCTATAATGCCGACGCGTTCCATTAAAATGACCGCCCGATGAGATACTCTGCCCAGTTAATCAGATATTGTTTGTAGATCGATTGCGGTAATACATCCAGATTATTCATCGCCGAAGCGATTCGTTCCTCAGCCAATGCCCTGGTGTGCTCAACACTGCCCAGAGAAAGCATCAATTGTTTTACGCGCTGAACTTTATCATCCGGGGCCTCGGAATTGCCGACAACCTCCATCATGAGCTGCTTTTCACTGGATGTCGCCTGTTGGAAAGCATGACACAAAATGATCGTCCGCTTTCCCTCACGAATATCGGAATCAATGGGCTTACCCAGGGTCGCTTCATCACCGATCAAGCCCAAGATATCATCCTGAAGTTGAAATGCTGTTCCACAACCGCTGGCAAATTCGGCGATGGCCTTCACCACCGTATGTTCTGGATCGGCCAGGTTCAGACCGATCATAGCCCCGGCCATGCCGGCGAACTGATAAAGGGCCCCGGTTTTTCTCCAGAGCATATCGAGAACCACTTCCTCTGTCAGCGTATCAATAGAGGCTTTGGTATATTGAATATCTAACGTCTGGCCACCAACCAGAGCCAGCAGGATCTCTGTTTCCAGATGCTGGATTAACCAAATGGCTACACCTGCATGGTCATGAGATCCGTCATACAGCTCAGAAAAAAGAGAAATAGCCCATCCATGCTGCACTTCGCCCGTCATCATGCCAATAGACATACCGTAATGTTGTGCTCCCGACTCGGTATATCCAGGACGTTCCAAGGCCCGGCGGCGAAATTCCTCATGAACGGTTGGCTGTCCCCGGCGTAGCGGGTCACGATCCATAATATCATCATGAACCAGTGTCCAGGTATGAAATAATTCTACACCAGCAGCGGCCGGTGTAGCAAGATGCTCATCCCCTCCAACAGCACCACAGGCAAAATACAGCACACAGGGACGCAGCATCTTCCCTCCGGCCAGAACGTAACTGTATACCGCATCGTGGATATCTTCGGGGGCAAATAACGCTTTACGACGATCCTGCGCCAGATAGTCAAAGACCCAGGTTTTTCGCTCCGCTAAAGCATCAAAAAAATGCTGCGGTTGTTCAGGATTCATGGGCATATACACTTTACGAATTTTGTTCTTTTAGGTTTTAATTTCGACCTTGTACTATTTTCTGCTGCCATATTCCAGATTCAGAGAACAGAACATCCGTTATGTATCCTGACTACTATTCGGATCTGACGAAGAAAATGGTTCGAGTATAAATTTACCATCTTCGATGCGGACCAGCTTCTGAATACCAGCTTCCGCGTCGTTCAACCGTCGTGTGCAGTGTTGAGAAAGGGTCACACCTTCTTGAAACAGGGATAGAGAGTCATCCAGCGTGAGCTCTCCCTTTTCCATAAGGGCAACAATTTCTTCCAGCCGCTCAAGGGCTTGTTCAAAGGTCTTTTGAGGTTCTTCACTCATTTAGGCTTCCGGGTTAGAAAAATGAATCAGCAGGTATACAACAGGACAAAAAATCAGTCGTCGAACAAACTGAGCCGGATAACATCTTCACCCTTTTCTGTTTTCTTTTTATCTTTTGGTGGTGCCGAAGACTTTGTATTATTCTGTGTGTATTCTACGCGACAAGTGGCTTCACCTTTTTGGAAATGAATATCCATACGGTCGCCCACTTTTAAACGCTTGGCGTCCTGAATTATTTTCCCTTCGGGTGTACGACATACCGAATAACCACGCTCTAGCACAGCAAGCGGGCTTAGGGCCTGTAACTGCCCGGCCAGACTACCAAGATGTTGCGTCCGATTTTCATGCAGGTATTTATATTGATCCATCATCCGGCGAGATATGTCATCTATCTGTTGGGCGTACTGCCGGGTTGAATCCAGTGGTTGTCGAAATCCGTAGCTGGAAAAAATGGACGCCAATTGCTGTCGCCTGCGGGTTACACCTGTCGTCAGAACATTGTACATATGCGTGAAGGCACCGGCAATACGATCAAGCAATTCCTGCCTATCCCGGACGACCATTTCAGCCGCTCCAGAAGGGGTGGGAGCACGGAGGTCCGCAGCAAAATCAGAGAGTGTAAAATCGACCTCATGCCCTACAGCGGATATGACCGGGAGATCGGATTCATAGATCGCACGAACGACAGGTTCCTCGTTGAAAGCCCATAGGTCTTCCATGGAGCCGCCTCCGCGACCAACGATCAGCACATCGACCCCACCGAATACATTCATTTCATGGATGGCCTTCGCGATTTCATGCGCAGCCCCTTCACCCTGTACTGGTACAGGGCTCAGAATAATCTTCACCCAGGGAGCCCGACGGTGAAGCACCTGAATGATATCTCTCACTGCAGCGCCTGTGGCGGAGGTAATTACCCCCACACGCTCAGGAAAAACGGGCAGCTTTTGTTTATGATCCTCATCAAAGAGACCTTCTGAAGCAAGACGGGCCTTCAATCGCTCGAAGGCTGCCTGCAACGCCCCTTCGCCAACGGGCTTCAACCGTTTTGCGACAAGTTGATATTGCCCCTGATTCTCGTATACCGTCAACGCGCCCTGGGCAACAACCTCCATCCCATCTTCAGGGAGGAAAGTCAGTCCCTGGGTGGAAGACCGCCACATAACGCAACGTAAATGGCTACGATTGTCTTTAAGTGAAAAATACATATGCCCGGATGTATGGTGCTTGAAATTAGAAATCTCTCCAGAAACCGCAATCCGGGGGAATGCATCCTCGAGAAGCACTTTAATACCTGTGGTTACATCGGACACAGTATAGATGTCGGACTCGGCTGTCATCCCATTTATCCTGTAAGATATACAGATTTAAGGTTATTTCGCATACTCGACAGCACGAATTTCCCTGATAACCGTCACTTTAATCTGTCCAGGGTATTCCGTCTCGACCTGAATCTTTCTGGCGATGTCACTGGCCAGTTGAACGGCACGCAGATCATCAACCTGTTCATGGTCTATGATGACCCGCACCTCCTGACCGGCTTTGACCACATACGCCTTGGAGACCCCTTCAAATGATTCGACCACTTCTTCCAAAATTTTAAGACGATTTACAAACTTTTCTAGAGGTTCTCTCGGGGCGCCAGGTCTTGAAAAAGACAGGGTGTCGGCCGCTTTTACCAGGGCCGTAATCGGATTAGCAACATCCAGGTTATCGTGATGCATGCCGATACATTCCAAAACTTCCGGCGGTTCTCCATATTTTTCGGCCACTTCACGCCCCAATTCCGTATGTGTGCCTTCCGGACCGATGTCGACCGCTTTGCCGATGTCGTGGAGGAGCCCGCAACGTTTTGCGAGCGCAACATCCAGTTCCAGTTCCTCCGCCATCAATCCAGCCAGTTCCGCAACTTCTCGACTATGATGCAGGGCGTTCTGACCGCATGTCATACGATATTTTAGCTGCCCCAACAAGCTGGCCAGTTCTGGACGAACGCCGTGGATGCCCAACTCAAACAACGTCTGATTCCCCGTTTCCAGAATCAGATCATCAATTTCCTCCCGGGATTTGGCTACAACCTGCTCGATGAAGCCCGGATGAATACGTCCATCCTGGATTAATTTTTCCAGCGATAGTTTGGCTATTTCACGTCGCGTGGGATCAAAGCCGGATAAGATGACTGCCTTGGGGGTATCGTCCACAATCACGTCAATCCCTGTCGCCATTTCAAAAGCACGAATATTTCGGCCTTCCCGGCCGATAATACGCCCTTTCATCTCATCGTCCGGCAGTGCAACGACTGAGACCGTCGTTTCCACAACATGATCCAGAGCAAACCTCTGAATGGCCTGAGATATAATTTCTCTCGCCTCGTACTCCGCATTATGCCTGGTTTCTTCAAGAATATTGCGGGCCTGCTGAGCAGCCTCTTCCCGAATCCGGCTCTCGATATTATTCAGTAGCATACGTTTGGCTTCGTCTGCCGTCATGCCTGCCACACGTTCCAACTGGTCGTTTTGTTGCTTGATGAGTTGCTCTAAGCCTTCATTCTTTTCTAATAACGCTGCGTCCTGTTCCTCCAATAATCGCTCTTGCTTTTGAATATTTTGTTCCCGCTTGCCAACATAATCGGCCTTACGATCAAGATTCCGTTCTTTAGACCCAATTCGTTTTTCGGTACTTTGAAATTCCTGACGAGTAGTATTGCTTTCACGATCAAAATCGGCTTTCGCCCGATACCATTCGTCCTGTGTCTCGATTTCTGCTGTTTTTTTTATTGTTTCTGCTTGGTCTGCCGCCTCTGTTAAGATGCTCTCTGCTAGCCGCTCCGCGTTATCAACCTTCTTCTGTTCGACGCGTTTTCGGATAAACCAACCGACGAGAAACATAATCAGGGCGACGCCAGCACCTATACTGATCGTTACAACCATGATGGCAGCCACCTTCTATGAGTATATGCTTGAAATCCATCATACGCCCCTTCCAATCGGTCTCATACTCAATCTTATTATACGATCTATTCCTTATTGTACGACACTTGGGGAAGCAGGGTGATCCAGAACTTGATCCATACGTTGGATCAAAGCTATGATTTTTTCATCCAGGCTGGAGAGTGATTTATCTTGCTCAACCCGTCCTTCCCGTTCCTTGTGCAATTCATCGGCAATTCTCACAGCCGTCAGAATTGCAACACTCGCAAGGGATCGTGTAGTGGAGCTGCCAGGAACTTCATGCATACGCTGATCAACGTATGCGGCTATCTGTTGGATATAATCAGGGTCTTCTTCTGCATGGATTGGATACTCCGTCCCGAAGATGTTGACCTGTACTGTATGTGACCCCTGACTCATATGTAATTACCTGGATATGCTCGCATCCCTTTGGATACCTGTGGGTGTTATAAACGGTTGGAACGGGTTCTATTCTACTGCACCACGTCAAGGCGTGACAGCATGGAATCCACCCGGGTTTTGATATCATCTTGTTTGTTACGCAATTCCCCGTTTTCAAGCTCCAATTCCTCTACGCGTTCTTGCGTGGAAGGCATTTGCTCAAACGTCTGACGCATTTCCTGCATCTGGGTTTCCAACTGTTGATTTTTATCCTGCAATTGCGAGTTCTCACCTTTCAAACGCTGAATCAGATCGATCATCATCTCGATGCGCTCGTGTAACTGATCCAAGGTTTGGATTTGCATAAATGGCCTCCGGTAATTTCAAAACATAAACATGTAAAAAACAACATGTTGTCGTGGATAGCAGACATATGAAAAATCTAAAAAGGAAAATGATATCCAACAGAACTACGTACCACTTGCCTTACTTCTTACGAGCGAAGCTCCGCCTGATATTGTTTCATCAGACGGTGTAGCACCTGATCTTGAAGAGAGGAAACTTCGTTGTCTGTCAAAGTCCGGTCATCGGAGCGAAATCGCAGGGCATAGGCCATACTTTTCTTTCCAGCGACAACCTGCTCACCGCGATAAATGTCGAAAAGTTCGACTGATTCGAGCAAGGCACCACAGCAAGCCTGAATCTCTGAGACAATCATCTGATGCGTTACATCTTCTGCAACCACCACGGCAAGGTCTCTCTCAACAGCCGGGTATTTCGGCAGAGCCTGATACGTCTTCCGGCCCGGCGTCATGTTAAAAAGAACGGTACAATCAAGTTGGCACATCCAGACAGGTTCTCGGATATCATAATAGTCCAGAACCTTCTGTGAGACGGCACCACAGACACCTATTGGAGCCTGATTTACTAATAATGTACCGGATCGATTCTTATCGAATAATGTCCCTGCTTCATCATACGGTACGTTTTCAACCTTGTCAAGTGCGAACCGGTCGAGTACTAATGCCGCCATTCCTTTGATATCGAAAAAATCAAGTTTCTCTGGCGTTACATCCCAGTATGGATGGGTACGTTTGCCTGTCGTCATTATACTTACATGCACGGGTTCATCTGGCAGGCCTTCCGGTTTCGCCCAGAACACCCGACCTACTTCAAAGAGACGTATATTCTGTACTTTTCTATTACTATTCCACTGGACGACACTTAACATTGATGCAGCCAGACTTGTACGCATCGCCGAAAGATCCGGGCTTAACGGGTTATCCAGTATAATCGATTGGTGAATCGGTTCGATGAGGTTGTTCATGTCCGGATGTACAAAACTGTGTGTAACGACTTCGATAAATCCGGCACCGATCAGGGTATCTCGCGTCCGGGATTGAACCTCCATCTCCCAGCGTTTCTGCCTATCGCGTTGTGCGTGCGGCGCATTTGGATTTTCGTTCAGATCCGGAGGTGTGGGACGAGACATGACCGGTTCAATTTTGTCGTAACCGTACATCCGTGCAATTTCCTCGATCAAATCCACTTCACGTGAGATGTCTCTCCGAAAAGATGGAGGACGTACTTCAAGATCCGTATCAATCCTCACGTCAAAGCCAAGGGCATCCAAGAAATCTTTGATTTCATCCTGATGAATGGCCGTCCCCAGAACCTGGTTGACGCGATCTGTTCGCAATTTGATGGGGTGGCCCGGAGATACAGGCGCACGTACGTCTATCATCCCGGTAGCGATAAGGCCACCTCCTAATTCAGCCATAAGCTGTGCTGCACGGCTTACGGCATAGCCCTGCAGCTCCGGGTCCATATCACGTTCGAAACGCCGCGAGGCATCCGTTTGCAGTTGCAGTAGCTTTGAACCACGGCGAACACGCGCGGCATCGAAACAAGCCCCTTCCAGAAATACACTCGTGGTCCCGTCCGTAATCTCGGTATTCAGTCCGCCCATAATACCAGCCATTCCAATGCTACGCTCATGATCGGTGATCATTAGGACTTCGCTGCTGAGTGTCCTGGCCTGATCATCTAACGTTGTAAAGGGTTCATCTTCTTCGGCCCGACGGACAACAATACCACGACCGGCCAACTCGTCCAAATCGTAGGCATGTAACGGCTGACCAAGCTCCAGCATCACGTAGTTTGTTACATCTACTATGTTGTTTATGGATCGTAAGCCCACTGCTTCAAGGCGTTGTACCATCCATCCGGGTGAGGGGCCGATTTTGATATCCTTGATGACCCGGCCCACAAAACGCGGACAATCGTCTGGCGTGTTTACCACGACCGTAGCTTCTGCTTCAATCGACGGCCCTTCTTCCTGTACCGAACTGGAAGGCATTCTGAGTTCACCGCGGGTCATGGACGTGATTTCACGTGCTACGCCTGTAATGGCCAGGCAGTCCGGACGGTTAGCCCCGACGTCGATGCTCAGTACGGTCTCCGGATCGCCCAAAATTGATTTCAGTGGTTGTCCCACCGGTGCTTCGGGGTCCAGCACCATGATGCCATCCTGTTCGTCAGACAAATTCAGTTCCGCTTCCGAACAGATCATTCCCCTGGACTCAATACCACGAATTTTGGCTTTCTTGATTTTCATGCCCCCGGGCAATCTGGCTCCCACGAGGGCTACAGGGACCCGTTGGCCCGCGGCTACATTGGGCGCACCGCATACGATCTTTAGCGTTTCCGTCCCGATATCAACCGTGCACAGCGATAGCCTGTCTGCATTGGGGTGTTTTTCTGCCATTTCAACAGCGCCGATGACCATATTTTCATATTCACCGCCGATAGAATCAACCGCATCTATTTCGAGCCCGGCAAGCGTCAACCGCGCTGTTAATTCCTCTACGGACCAGGGTATATCACAATATTCCCGTAGCCAGGATAACGGGACTTTAATAACCATAGTATGTATAGAACTCCTCTTTATACAGCAAGTGGGCATGTGGGCATGTGGGCAGGTATTCTTGCATATGCCAATCTCCCCACTTGCCGCTCTTCACTGTCCTAATAATCTTAAGTCGTTTTCCAGGAACATGTGGATACTATCGATACCGTATTTAAACATAGCTAACCGGTCCAGGCCCATACCGAAAGCGTAACCCGTATATACTTCCGGGTCATAATCTACAAACCCGAACACGGCGGGATCGATCATCCCCGCCCCTGATATTTCAAGCCATCCCGTGTTTTTACAAATCTTACAACCACGGCTACTGCAGGCCACACAGGAGAAATCGTATTGTACGCTCGGTTCGGTAAAGGGGAAAAAATCCGGACTAAAACGGACCTGTACATTTTTTCCGAAGAGACGACGGGCAAAATACGTCATATCTCCTTTTAAATGTGCCATGGTCACGCCTTTATCAACATATAGACCTTCACATTGGTGAAATGTAAATGCGTGGGACGCATCGGGATTTTCATGACGATACGTTCGGCCGGGGGCAATAACCCGGACCGGCGGCTGTTGCTTTTCCATCGTACGTATTTGAACGGGGGAGGTATGGGTCCTCAGTACGACGTCATCTCCAATATGAAAGGTATCCTGTGCGTCACGTGCCGGATGATCTGAGGGGAAATTGAGGGCCTCAAAATTGTAATAGTCCAGTTCTACCTCGGGCCCATCCACAATACCAAACCCCATCTCATGAAAAATCTCTGTCACCTCTTCACGGATTAAGGTCAACGGATGTTTCTGGCCAAGTGGTGGGCGCCGTCCCGGCAATGTGAAATCAATGGAACTTTTCGTCTTTGCCCCATGAAGACCATGGGCATCATGACGTTCTTTTAACGATTCTGAGATCGCCTGCTTAGCTTTGTTTACCTGCTGGCCAATACGAGGTCGATCTTCTTTAGCCGCCTGCCCTACAGCCCGCAAGATCTGGGTTAACAGGCCATTCTTGCCCATATATTTAACGCGAATTTCTTCTAACGCCCCGACATCTGTTGTCTGACGAATTTCTTCCAGCGCGTCTTGCTCAATGGTTTCTGCTTGTTCAATCATAAAACCGGTTCCTCAGCCCCATAAACAACGAAACGGAAGGCATTTGTGAAACCAGGGTGAACGCTATCCATTCAAGAGGGATAGACACCGGCCCCGTAAAAACATGGTTAGGGCCGATTTACCGAAGTTTCTGCCTTCCGCAGCGTAAAAAGCGTTATTGCTATTGAGAACTCACTGTTTCGGCAACTGCAGCGAATGCAGCCGGTTCGTTTACAGCGAGTTCTGCAAGTGCTTTTCTATCTATCTCTATATTGGCCAGTTTCATCCCATGGATGAGTTTACCATACGTCAAACCGTTCAGACGTGCAGCAGCATTGATACGGGTAATCCATAGCCGACGAAAATCTCGTCTACGTTGACGGCGATCTCTGTAGGCATACACTAAGCTTCTATTAACGGCTTCCTGTGCGGTTCTGAACAACCGGTTTCGCCGGCCCCAAAACCCTCGTGCTAACTTAATAACCTTTTTGCGGCGCCTCTTTGAAGCAGCAGCGTTTGTCGCGCGTGGCATGTTTTTGGTTCCTCTGGCTTGGTTAATCTCCTGCTGAGAACAGCCGGGAGACATCAATACTAATACGGCATCATACGTCTCAAACGTGGTGTATCGGCCTGGCTGACCATAGTGGTACCACGAAGATTCCGTCTACGCTTCCCATTTTTGCATAATTTCTGATGCGTGGCATGGGAATGGCCGCGTTTAAATTTACCACTGGCCGTTTTTTTAAATCGTTTGGCAGCGGCCTTTAAAGTTTTTATCTTCGGCATCTTAACTCCTCAATGATTTATTTCGGCATCAAAACCATGGACATACTTCGCCCTTCGAGCTTGGGCCTTTGCTCAAGGACCCCGGCATCTGCCAACAGTTCAGCCATTAAATCCAGCTTTTGTTGTCCCAGCTCTATATGGGCCATCTCACGGCCCCAAAATCTGACGGCCACCTTAACCTTGTTGCCTTGCTTCAAAAAATCACGGGCTTGATTGGCTCTGTACTCGAGGTCATGCTCGCTGATTTTAGGTGTTTTAAATCGGATTTCCTTAAGCTGCGTCACGTGCTGCTTTTTGCGTGATTCTTTTATCCGTTTACTCGCCTCATATTTGTACTTACCATAATCCATTATCTTGCATACCGGCGGTCGGGCATCCGGTGATACCTCCACGAGATCGAGATCTGCTTCTTCGGCAACACGCAATGCTTCCTTGGTATCCATGATACCCAACTGATCCCCATCTGAAATTACGCGTACCTGTGGTACACGAATCTGGCTGTTGACTCTTGCTTGTTGTTTCTTTTGAATGGGTACTCACCTCCCGGTCCATAAGGCCGATGGCTTACTTTGATTAACTAGTTTGTAGACATCCCCTGCTTGATATCCGTTTCTATACTTTGAATAAGTTCGTCTACTGTCATACTTCCCAGGTCGCCCTGTCCATGCCGTCTGACAGATACGCCACCTGATTCCATCTCACGGGCACCGACAACGGCCATAAAAGGCACTTTCATTGTTTCGGCTTCCCGGATTTTATAGCCCACTTTTTCATTACGAATATCTGTTTCGATCCGATATCCGGTCTTAGTCAGCTGTTCGGCGATCTGATTAACGTACGGCGTTTGATGTTCCGATATTCCAATCACGATGGCCTGAACCGGTGCCAGCCAGGTTGGAAAAGCCCCTGCACAATGCTCGATATAAACCCCGAGAAATCGCTCAAGACTACCAAGCATAGCCCGGTGGATCATAGCTGGTTGTGCGGGCTTACCGGATTCCGTGATATACTCCAACTTGAACTGTTCGGGCATATTGAAATCCAGTTGGCAGGTACCCAACTGCCATGGTCGCTTCAGGGCGTCGTTAACAAAAATATCGACTTTGGGACCATAGAAAGCCCCCTCACCCGGTGCAACTTTATATTCAATCTCCAACGCCTTAAGCACATTGGTCAACGTTTCTTCAGCCCGGTCCCAGATTTCGTCCGTACCCGCACGATGCTCCGGTCGGGTGGATAGAAAAATATCTATATCATCAAATCCAAGCATGGTATAGGCGTCTTTCAACATCTTCATGAAATTGTGTATCTCTTCCTGTATTTGATCCGGCCGACAGAAAATGTGTGCATCATCCTGAGAAAATGACCGGACCCGCATCAACCCGGCGGTCACACCGGACCGTTCATGTCGGTGTAAACGGGCAAAATCCGCGTACCGAACCGGTAGATCGCGATAAGAATGATGATTGGCCGCATACATCAGGCAATGGCTCGGACAGTTCATCGCCTTTGGCGCATATTCCCGATCATCCGCTTCGATGTTGAACATCTCATCCCAGAAATGGTCATAATGCCCGGAAATTTTCCATAACCCGGCTTCATAGATCAGCGGCGTAATGACTTCTTCATAGCCATATTCTTCATAGAGACCCCGGACATAGTCAACGAGGGTATTATAAACCCGCGCCCCTTTTGGAAAAAAGAAAGGCGATGCCGGCGCGAAGGGGTGAAACATAAAAAGATCAAGCTGACGTCCAAGCTTACGATGATCCCGACGTTCTGCTTCCGCCTGGCGCTCCAGATAGGCTTCGAGTTCTTTCTTCTGCGGATAAGACACCCCGTATATCCGTTGAAGCATCTGATTTTTTTCATCGCCTCGCCAGTAGGCCCCGGCGATATTCAATAACTTGAAAGACTTGATCTTCCCGGTAGAAGGCACATGAGGTCCTCGACACAGATCGACAAAATTGCCCTGCTCGTAAACACTAATTTTTTCATCCGGACCAAGGGCGTCTATCATTTCAATTTTATAGGTCTCACCAAGTTCCGTGAATAATTTCCGGGCTTCGTCTCTCGATATTTCACGACGTGAGATGGGCAGGTCCGTACGGGCCAACTCGGCCATACGCACTTCAATGCGCTCCAGGTCCTCTGGCGTGAACGGCTCGGGTTTATCAAAGTCGTAGTAGAACCCTTCGCTGATGGGTGGCCCAATGGTTAACTTAGTCTCGGGAAACAGATCTTTAATGGCCTGGGCCATGAGATGAGCGGTACTGTGCCAATAAACTTCACAGCCTTCGGGGTTCTTGAAGGTCAATACTTCGAGGGCAGCATCATGGTCCAGGTTATGAGCCAGATCTACCTGCGCCCCATCAAGTTTGGCCGCCAGCGCTGCTTTGGCCAGACCGGGGCCGATTTGCTTAACGACGTCTATTACCGTCGAGCCCACCGGGGATAATAACTGCTTACCGTCCGGGAGCGTAACCCGAATATCACTCACCCAAACAACTCCTGTGTAAAGGAATGATTTTAGAAAAAACGACCCTTGAAAAATAATAAGAAAATCCACTCTTGTCAATATAATTCCGTATGGTACATACACGCCCTGCGCCGTATTGACACGTGCAGAAACATAAACACGCCGCAGAATGGATACCACGGCGTGTTTGAAATACACCCGGCAGTTAACGACCGGATGGATGCAGATGATGTGTGCGTCTTACTTAAGCAGGAGCATTTTCTTCGATCTGGTGAAGGTCTTCTCATCATCCCCGGTCACCACAATCCGGTAGAAGTATACCCCGCTGGCCACGGCCTGATTGGATTGGTTTTGACCGTTCCAGGTCACCGTATGGAAGCCGGCCTGCTGGGGCCCATCGATCAAGGTCACTACCGCCTGGCCCAAAAGGTTGTAAACCATTAGCTGGACCTGACCCGAGACCGGCAATTCATACCGCACAGAGGTCGTCGGATTGAAGGGATTCGGGAAGTTCTGATCCAGGGTAAATCTATTAGGCGGCGACACTTTTACTGTGATCGGACCGAAACGCTGCGACGCCTCATCCTGATTTATAGCCTCCACCTGATAGTAGTAGGTCACATTGATCGTCACATCACGATCCTGGAACTCATACTCGCCCTTGTTGGCCGCGATCAGCGCATCGGCTGAGATCAGTTCGAACGGGCCACCCGGATTCAAACCACGGTACACGTTGAATCCACGTAAGCCCAGGTTCGAGAACGTCTGCCAGCGGATGTCCACGACACCCCGGTCACTCTCTGCGACGAATCCGGCCAATTGTATCGCCGTCGGTTCCGAACTGCTGGCGATGAATGTAGCCGTGGGAGACCACGGTCCGTCGGCCACGCCATCGCTTGCTCTCGCACGCCAGTAATAGGTCGTACCATCAATCAGGGCAATTCCATCCGGCTGCGTTGGATCCACAACCTGCCAGTGAGTAGGATTACTCGACGTACCTTCAACCACACCAGAGGTTGAAATTACCATATTAGTCAGGCTTAAATCCCCGTAAACCGCAAATGAATACGTGGGCACAGATCTGTCTTGCACTGGTGTAACATTATCCACCACAAGCATTGGCTTAACAGAGACTGTAGTCTTCACATTGCCGCCCTGGTCGAATGTGCCAGCTATCGTCGGTGCGGTAGGCGCCAGGGTTGCTAAAGGTGTGGTCGCAGCCGCACTTGAAACGTCACTGGCATTACCATTATTGTCTACCGACCGAACGGTGAATTCAACCGAGGTGCCGTTATCAAGGCCGGAGACGTCGTATAGGGTATCGGTAACACCGGAAGCGATTTGACTGCCGTCCTGGAACACGTCGTAACCTGAAAGGTCTGCATCTGTTGTGGCGTTCCATGAAATCTGTGCCTGGGCATTTCCACCTTCTGCCGAGACGTTTTCCGGCACCCCTGGTGCAACGGTATCCGGCGCAGCGGCTGTCGTGATTGAACTATTGTAAATAACACCGTTCCCACTGGCATCAAAAGATTCGACAATAAGGGAATAGGTGGTAGCAGATTTAATAGCGTTGCCCGAATTGTCCTGCGTGACAGTGGCTGAATGAGATGTAAGGAAAGCGCCGTCCGACACCGTAATGGTGGCGCTCGTTCCTTGCTCGACAACTGACAACAGTGTCGTAGAGAGTTCATCCGTGTCCCATAAGACAGTAATCCGCTCATTCGTAGTGCCCGATGTGTCAACATTACTGATTACGGGCTCCTGCGTATCGGGTTGGTTCTCTGCGGTAAATGTATCTATATTACTAGTTGCAGGGCCATTCCCTGACTGATCGGTGGACGCCACTCTATAGTGGTAAACGGATCCTGGTGTCAATCGGGTAACCGTGACGCTGTGACTGGTGACAGCTTCCGATATCGACTTGACCCCACCCAACGATGATGAAGTGCCAAATTCCACCTTGGTATCAGATGGTTCATCCGTCGTCCATACGATAGTGGCCGATGCGCCGTCTGCAGCACTCACATAGGTAGACGACACCGGCGGCGTTGTTTCTATAACAGGCGGCGATACATCCGGTTGAGCAGTTGTCGTTACGACTGATGCTATACTGACGGTCGGCCCGTTATTGCTGGGATCCGTGGAACTGGCTGTATAACCGTAAATTGTCGTTGGTGACAGGCCCGTTATATTCAAGGAATGGGCTGTTACCAACGCGCCGTCTTCATAACGTTGGTCAAGGTTGTTACTGTCTGTTCCATAATCTACCGTGCTGGTAGACAGTTCGTCCGTCGCCCACTGTATGGTAATAGAATTGTCGTCACGACTGGTAATTGTGGGCGGTGAGATCATAACAGGAGCCTGCGTGTCTGGCGCCTGGTTTGTGGTAAAACTTCCAGAGGGACCTTGTTGGATCCCCGTTATCTTGAACCGAGCCGGCCCCACTTTGGTTACGACAGCGTCTTGCGACGATAAGTTTATATTGCCCGCACCATCTTTGACTTCAACGACAAACGTATAAACGCTCCCCTTCTTAAGGGAGGAAAGCTGGATACTGTGATATTCTACGCGTACATGATCTGATACGAATCCAAAGAAAAGATCATCATCTGCCTTGTAATAAACTTTAGCGTCTGTTGGTTCATCAGTTGTGAACTTGATGAAGGCCGTTTCATCAGATTTATAATCCAGGTTAGGCTTTTGGATAAAGTTCGGCCTTTCGGTATCCGGAGCCGCCTTCGTAGTGAACGTTCTCGGTAAATTTGAAGGTCCGGGTGCCCGGGTCTCATTGCCCTTCTGGTCCTTCGCTCCAATCCTAAAGTGATAGGTGGTAGCCGGTTCGAGATTTGTTAGCGAAATCTGATGTGATAAAACCAGATCTGCGTCTTCAAATACACCCGTGAGATCATCCTCATCGCTATTTAGCCCAAAATTCACGGTCGTGTTTGACAGTTCATTGGTATAGAAATTTATAGTCGCTCCCTGCACGGTAGCCGACGACACACTGATGCCGCTAATTTTGGGTGGTGTTGTATCTGGAATATCAGGAGTTTTAAAATCTTTAGGCTCATTACCCAATAACGGGAAAAAGCCTGACTCATTTCCCGCGGCATCCTTCGATTTAACCCGGTAATAGTATTTTGTCGAGGGAGTTAACCCCGTCACCGTGACTCGGTGTTGTGCCGTTAATTCGGATTCTGATTTTGAGTCGACACTATCGATGTCCGCATTTGAAACAGCGTTATAGCTAGGGCTATAAATTATGGTACTGTTGCCAGGCTCGTTTGTGAAGAATTTAATTATGGCGCTGCTGGTATCTTTGGCAGAAACGGTGATTCTACTCAAAATCGGTCCAACCGTATCGGGGGCAGATTTCGTCCGGACACTTTGAATATCCGATTCGGCCCGGTTACCTTTTGGATCGCTCATCGCAATGCGCCAATGATACAGGGTCTTGGCGGCAAGATTGGAAAAAGTCAGGGTATGACTTTTTACAAGGTTCTGATCCACCACTTCGAACGCCACGTCCGTATTCTCCAGGTCATCTAACACGGTAGATATCGTATCCGCCGCACCAGAACTCCCCGATGCCTCGTCAGAATCCCACTTGACTGTGAATTTATCAGAGCTGACCGAGGTGACCTGCGGAATCGTGGTGAATGCAGGCGCTATTGTATCCGGAGTGGCCTCTGTCCGAGCCTTGCCCGTACGTGGCGTGCTGGTATTTCCACTGCCATCCTGAGCGCTGACCGCATAGTGATAAAGCGTCTCAGAAAGCAGGTTGTTGAGTGTTACGACATGCTTCTTCACCCGCGTGGGATCAGAAACGGTAATGGTGTCTGGCTCACTTAGAACCACCGAATCAGCGACCGAAGGTTGGGGAGAGTACCGGAGAATAGTAGTGCTTAATTCGTCGGTATCGTATGTAACAACAAGGGATTTATTTGTCACAGACACTAAGACAGGACCGGAAATTATCTCCGGTGCAGTGATGTCAGGTGCCGCTTTTGTCCTGAACCTGACTATGGGAGTAAAGTCCGATTCATTACCACGCTTATCTTCGACCTTCACACGAAAATAATAAGTCGTTAAAGGCTTCAGGCCTGACAGTGTATGGGATGGCTTTGATACAAAATCTTCACCTGTTAAAATAAGTCCGAATTCTTCTGTGAGGCCATATTGGACTGTCATTACAGCCGGTTCGTTCGTCTTCGATGTTATGACTACCCTGTTATCGGTTATACCCTGGGCGGCAGGTGTGGCAACAAACGCGGGGGGGCTTATATCTGGTGCTGCCCTCGTGCGACCTGCAATGCTGGCAGGATTATTATCGGTTTCGTCAGCTGCTACGCCGTTGCCATTTACGTCGGTAAGCTCTATCTGGCCCTCATACGTGGTCGAGGGAGATAACCTTGTCAATTCTACCCTACCGGTCCTACTGTAAGAGTTTAGACTATCAACTATAATGGGTTCAAGATCCACGCCATCTGCGCTTACCAACCGAACAGATGCAATAGCAGGTTCATCCGTTGACCATGCAAATGTTAGAGAGGTATGACTTTTTTCCACCGCTGCCGGTAACGTGACAAAGTTTGGAGACGTCGTGTCAGGTGTTTTCAGTGTCTCGACGATAAAATATCCACTTTGGGTTAAGTTTCCGGCTTCGTCACGGATATCTACTATAACCCGGTAGGCCGTAGATCCCAAAAGGTTGGGGATGCCGATAGTGTGTTCAAAGACGAATTGCTCTACGGTCAGTGAATCTGATTGGCCTGTTCCACTGGTATCCACCCAACTGTAATGTAAAGTAGCAGCAATAATTTCATTAGCCTTTAAGACGACCGAGAACCGCGAGTGCGAAACTCCTTCAGCTGATGGCCCAGAAATGAACTGCGGGGAAACGATATCCGGATTTATCCTTAT
>Ga0114996_10002478_pt1 | contig 23957 bp, 4 predicted proteins | sample ArcticOcean_MG_C_4_FD_87039 | JGI IMG/M metagenome (GOLD analysis project Ga0114996, IMG submission 87039) | Marine microbial communities from western Arctic Ocean - ArcticOcean_MG_CB4_134 | ecosystem: Environmental > Aquatic > Marine > Oceanic | place: Arctic Ocean: Canada Basin | collected... | reverse complement strand
TTTACCTGACTTTAATTTACCTGATTGGAAAACTACACCAGGAAATATTGTTGCTGAAGCTGGTAATATAAATTCTATACTTCAAAACAATAGAACACTATCTGAAGTTAAGGCTAATAATACTCCAAATGTAAATCATTATCAAAATTATGGAGATGATGCATTAGGTATCTTAGATCAAACTAAATTGAATATTGGATCTAATATGAATAAGGATTTATCTGATGCTCAATTATCAGAAGATTCACAAAGAAGTCAAATGAGGAATACAGCTAGAGGTGTTAATACTTCTAGGGCTTTAGACATGGCCACTTTAAATGCCGGTAACAGAAATGAAGCAGATATAAGATATAAACATAAAAATCAAATGAAAGAAGTTAATTCTCAAATGGCTCAAACTGCTTTAGGGATAGACAGTGCAGTTATGGGGGGTGCAGCAACTAAAGCTGAAAATGATGCTAGAGATAAAGGTGCTGATTATACTGCTGCTATGAGAAATATTGACAATAATAATATGACATCTCAACAATTTGCTAAGAACATGAATGCTAAGCAAAAAGCTAACTATATAACTAACATGATAGCAGATATGAAGCAGAAAGGTTTAACTAATCAAGAAATAAATAGAGCCGTAAATAAAGTTAAAGCAGAGCTGGGTTATAAAGTTAAAGCAGGTATTGCATAAGTAATAAAATTATGGGAAGATATTTTAGTGTAGGTCAAAATAGAACAATGGATGATGTCATTTTCCAACCTGATAGGGATATGGAGATGATGAATGCAAATCTTGATATAGAAAGACAAAAAGGTTTAAATAATTTAGGAGATTTAACTCCTACACCTACAAGAACTTATGATGAGTGGCAAGGTGCTAATGATGAAATAACTTCTCAAATACAATCAGATATAGGTAGAATTTCAGATTTATATAGTAAAGATCCTAATAGCAAAGAAGCTAAGGATGCATTAGCAGATGCTACTAAATCTTGGAGTAAACATAACCTTAATTCTAGTCAATTTAAAACTGCCCAAAATATATATGCTAAAGAACAAGCAGAAGAGGCAGCCTTACACAATAAGTATTTAGCTAGCAATTCTCAAGAAGACTTAAATAACTTACATAAATACAGAGCGTACTCTAAAGAGAAAAGAGCAGGGGTGAATGCCTTGGAGTATAAAGGAAGAGCTGGGTTTGCATCTCATGTTGATGCTAATGAATTCCTTGAAGAGCATGTTGCTCCTGAAGGGTTTAAGTATATGTTTGAAAATCCTGGTGACATGGGATATGATGTACCACTCACTAAAGATGGTAAACCTGTACTAGATAATAAAGGAAACCAAAGAACTAAAAGGGTTGCTGTTAGTAGTAACCTAGCTACACATGCTGACCCTCAAGGTCAGTACATGATAGGAGAAGATAACAAGAAACATTACTTAACTACTAATCAACAATATTTAACTTCTACTGGTATACCTTATAAGTCCTCCTATGATAAAATAACTCAAGAGGGGTACTACCAAGATGCAATTCTTAATTTAAGTGAGAAGTCATTATCTGAAGATGAAGGGTATATGGCAGAGTTACATCAAGCTTTTTATAATTTCAATGAAGGGGGAACAATAAAAGAGAAAGGTAGATCTGACAGGGATGAAACTTTTGATGAGTTCGCTAAGAAACGTATAAAATCTGATGCTACGTCTTATGCTTCACAGTTTTCTAATGTAACAAAACATAAAAACGAATTAAAAATTTTAACAGATACAGTAACACCTAAAATTAAAGCTGCAGTCACACTAAATACAGCCAAGGTAGTTGAAAAAGAGTTCTCTAATGTTGAAACTAGTGAGAATAGAGTTCACTCTTACTCCTTAGATGCCATAAACAATGCATCTCAAGTCCTTGAAGACAGTACCAATAACTTAAGTTATCATAAAGGAGAGTTAAGTGTTGTACAAGATGACATAACTGAACTTAAAGGTGTAGATGCAAGTATACTTAGCACTTGGAGCACTCAAGAACAAAATGCACATCAAGCTAAGATTGCATCTGCCTTAACTAAAAGGAATAAACTTGAATCTGATATATCAGACGATCAAAGTAGAATAGCTAATTCTACAAATCTTATAACACATATTGATAAAGTCTTTAGAGATAATCTAAGTGGTAAAAATGGAGAGTACAAGAACATAATAAAAAGTGGAGATTTATTAAGTAAGTCTTTTGATAGTCTTCCTTTAGCAAAAAGAATTATTGAAAATATAAACATTTCAGGGCTAGAGGAAATATCATCTACTATGGTAGATGGTAACCTACCTTCAGAGTCTATTAAGAAACTTCTTGGAATAGATCCTAATGAGTTTGTCAATAAAGGAGAAGGAGATAATATTGAAGGTTCTGTTGGGGCTTCTGAGGTAAGTTACATCTGGCCTCGGGGTCATATCAAGTCCGGGAGTAATCCTCCAAGCATTGTTAAGTTTGACTATAAAATAGGCAACGAAGAGTACACTATTTCATCTTATACTAATAAAGATGGAAGCACAGGTATGTGGAAAGTTAAAAAATCCGGGATTAACATTAAAGGGGATGATATAGAAGAGACATTAATTAAACTTGGTAAGTACAAGAAAGATATTCATAAACAGGTATATGATGCTTCTCAAAGAACTAACACACAAATTAATGTAGGAGCTACAGCATCTCAACCAGCACTAAAAAAGAATGGGGATATTGCTTATGGAAGCGTAGACATATATGGAGAGAAGACATACACAGAGACTAATAAAGCTTTATTAGCTGCTGAAGAAATAAAAAATATCCCTTCTTTATTAACTGGTGCAGTTGCTTACACTAGGTCTGAGGAAAGAAGTGCCCACACAGCAACAGAAGAAAGTAAAGAGTATAAACCTGGTGCAAATAATAATGAGTTAGACCAGGACTACTTAGATTCAGTTCAAACTAATGGATTTGAAATATTAACTATGGATTTGAACAATACAGGTGCTGGTGTAGTACTTACTCTTCAACCTTCTGATATTGATGGAGAATCTCAATCCTCATTTACTGTAAGTGTGGCAAATCCAAACGCTGTGAAAACTATGGGTAAACTTTACAAGGAGCTAGGTGAACAAGGAGTTTATAATCAAGATACCTTAGGTGCAGGTGGAGTTGATAGGATTAAGAATAAAGAAGCTTATAATAAGGCTGAACTTGCATTCTCAACTACTACAAATTATACTACTCCAGATGAAGAAACAGGGAAAATAGCTAGTGATGTTTCTTATACATTATTTAATAATGGAGCAAGAGAAGAGTATATAATGGAGTACTATCCAGGTGGGAGTATAAAACTAATGCTTGATGGTAATGAAGTCACAGTTAAAAATAATGTAGCAGGATTACAAACTCCTATTACAACAAAAGAGCAAGCAACACTTTTCATCTCAAACATAAAACCTTAATATGGCAATTAATAAAGATAATATAACAGATGTAGATGGTATTGACATCGCAAATATGCAATCATCAACTAACTCTTCTGTGAGTAACCCACCACTAATGCAGTCTCCAGCTGAAGAAGGTGTAGTGTATAAGGGTGTAGGAGCATCAAATAAAAATAATGAAGATGTTTTTAATACTAATCCTTTAGGAAGTACAGGTAAAAGCAGCATTGTTGAAGGTATTAATCTTGAACAACAAGCTGACTTACAGGAGTTTGGCAGTAATATAGGATCCATCCCTCAAAGTGTTATTGACCAAGCTGGGTCATCTTATATGAACCATCTGATGCCTGGCTCAGAAGCTTGGAAAAGGGCTACTGTTCAAGGTTCTTATAATTTTGTATCTGGGGTTGCAATGGCAGCATCAGCTTGGGACTTACCAGACAGTGCTGGACTGCTTGTAGGGGCTGAACAAGAGTACACAAATGATTTATATAACTGGGGGAAGGAAATAGCAGCAGAAGGGCAAGCTGGCAATACTATATACCAAAAAAGTAATGATGGTGGAATACACCTTACAGAAGGTGCTTGGTGGGGCCAATTTGGAGCTGATATGGGTACAACTGTAGGTTTTGTAGCTGAAACAGCTTTTGAAAGTTTACTATTAGGAGCACTTACAGGTGGTCTTGGAGCAGGTGCAGTGGCAGGTAAAGCTGCTTTAACAGTAGAAAGAATTAATCTACTAAGGAAACTTGCACAAGCTGGTAAACTTACTAAAGCTTTAAAGAATGCTGGAACTTTCACAAAAGCTAAAGCAATTAACTCAACTTTTGGTCTTCTTAAAGGTTTTCAAGAAGGTCAAACAGAATCTTATGAGGCTTTTTCTAGTACAAAAAAGAAATTCTTAGACTTAGGTAAAACAGAAGAAGAGTCTACTAGACTTGCTAGCATAGCAGCTAACACTACATTCCAAAATGGTGTTTTACCATTAATGATTATTAATGCTATTCAATGGAAAAGTTTAGCTCATGTCCCTGGTTCAAAAGCGACTAAAAAACTATCTGACAATTGGGGGACTTCTGCTCTTAAAGGTGTTAAAAGTTATGGAGAGACTGTAGTATCAGAGTCACTAGAAGAGGGAATACAAAATATAGCCAGCTTAAAAGGTACGTATAAATCAGACAGAGAAGCTGGAATTTCAAAACTTGGGCAAGGAGACTTTCTTACTTACCTTAGTGATCCAACAACATTTCATGCTATGGTTGCAGGGGGTTTTGGTGGGGTTGCTATGAAAGGGCTAGGTGGAATTCCAAATATTATACCAGATATAAAGTATAAAAGACATTGGAGTAATAAACATAAAACATTTTTAGGTACACATAAAAAAAGATCAGTAGAGTTTCTAGCAAAGATACATGAAGCAGAAACTTCTGGTAATTACCCTTTAGTAGAGTCTTTAAAAGAAGAATTTAGCCGTTTTACAGCTTTGTCTTCATTAGAATTAGATAGAAAAACTGAGAGGACATCTGGGTATGAATCACATATTACATTTTTAAAGGATACTTTAAAGGCAGTAGAAGTAGGTGATAAAGAGGAGATAGCTAAGTTAGATTTAAGTAAAGAAGATCAAGAGTATATCAAGAAGACTTTCCCTAGTATGGTAGCTGATGCAGAACTTACTAAAAAGATTTATGATGAAGTTTCAATAGACCAGGAGGACAATATAGACTCTGTTGCTGTATTAACTGAGGCAGAAATGATGATCAGAACAGAAACAAAGAAGATAGTAGCATTAGAAAAAGAGCTTTCTGATAAGGATATTGAAAGATCTTCATTGTCGTCAGAAGGGGATCAATTGCTTACACTTAATGAAGAGATAGAATCTATAGATTCTGAAATTAAAGATGCAAAAGAGCGTTTAACTGAGGAGACCAATGAAAAGAAGGTTGAAACTACAAGAGGTTTTATAGAAGCAAGAAAAGCAGATAAAATTAATAGATTAGCTGATAAAAAGGAATTAAAGTACACAGAAGAAGATAAAGAAATAGTTTCCTCCCTTAACTCTAAAGGTAGGATTAAAATACTAAATAAGCTTAAAAGTGCTAAAAGATCTAGATCTAAAGCTAGAGCATCTAAAGCAGCTTTTAAGACTTCTAAGGGGGCTAAAAATCGTCTAGGAGATGATGCAACAACCATAAAAAATATAAAGGATGCCACAACTAATGAAGGTTTAACAGAAGTTGTAGCAGTGGCTATCTCTGAAGGTAAAATGACAAGGGTAGTTGAAGATGCTTACAGATCTAAGCTTTCAGATTTACATTTAGATTCTATAAAACCTGACAGTGTAGTAGAGGAAGAAGCTAAGACAGTAGAAGAAGAAGCTTATGAAGCTGCAAAAACATCTCCTTCAGAACATGATGTAGATGATAACACACCTATTGCAGGTGCTGTTGATTTTAAAGATAAAATTAAGGATGTAGTTAATTTAATATCTGTAGACCAACAAGAAAAAGAGTTAGAAGAAATACAAGAAAGGGAGAACAAAAGAGTAGAAGAAGAAGATAAGAGGTTAGCCAAGGTTAAAGAGGCTGCTGTGAAAGCTGCTTATGATCTAGCACAAAGTAAAAAACACCCCTCTAAAAGGTCAAATATTCATTCCAATCCTAATCCCACAGAACAAAGTGTTGGGGTTGAAGTAACTGAAAAAATGTGGAAGACTTTTATAGACACGGGTAAAATACCCCAAGACAAAGTTAATGATATAGCTAATAAAATTAAAAAGGGAATTACTCCTAGTGATAAAGAGTTAGCAATGCGTACTTCATACTCTAAAGAGATAGAAGAAATATTAAAAAAACCAACACCACAAACTAGTGAGGTTGATTCTAAGAAAGCTGATATAGAAAAAAGAAGACAAGAAGAGTTAGATGAGATAGAGCAAATTGGAGAAGAGCAATATCACGGGACCGCTATAGAATTTAATGAATGGGATGATTCTTTTAGAGGTACAGGAACAGGGAATAGGTACGGGCAAGGTTTTTATTTTACAAATAATGAAACTGTTGCTAAAGAGTATGCTGAAACAAATGCTGTTGATTGGGTTTTAAACGAGGAAACTGGTGAGATGGAAGAAGTACAAGGTAAAACTTGGCTTAAAAAAGTTAAAATATTTTCTAGAAATCCTATAAGTTCTACTTCTAAAGAGTATAAGGATTTAAAAAATAAAATAGAAAATGAATCTAATAGTGCAGAAGAATCTAATAAAAAATTAACAGAAGAATTATTATCTAGAGGATATGATGTGATTACAGATATAAAAGGGGAGGATAATGATGTTTATACTGTTGCTTTAACTTCTGAAAGTATAAATACTGAAGATAAAATCAATGCTAAATATGATGCTGAATTAGCTGCTTTAGATACTAAACCAACACCACAAACTAGTGAGGTTGAAGATGCTCAGTTAAAAGATAAAATAAAAACACTTACATCTAACCCAAAAGGTATAAAAAAGGTAGAGTCAAATGGAGACAGGTACTATGAGGATAATGAAGGAAATAGGTATGTAGGTGTCTCCAATATAGTTAATCCTTCGGACTTCAAGGATGAAAAAGGGGATTGGACAGGATCTGCACCTATTGGTACAGCTGTTGATGAATTCTTAAGGGAATACTTTATGGGAAACACCCCTGAATATAAAGGAGAATTAGCAAAGAGATTAACTAAGGAAGCTTTCGATCAATTGGTAGAAAGCACAAATTCATTTAAAGATAAATTTAGGGTTGATGGGAGTTTATCACATATTGAATTCTTAACTGAAGGTTTATTTATTGCAGATAAAAATATAAAAGCTACTAAAGATCAAGTAGAGGAGGCAACAAAAGGCAGTAAAAAAGGTAGGAATCTGGATTATGGTATAGCAACTGAAATGGATATGGTTGTAGTTGATAAAAATACAGGTAAAATACACCTTATTGATTTTAAAACTGTTAGGGTTGACCCAAAGAAAAACCAATATGGTACCATAAATCCTCAAACTGTTCAGAGTAAATTGACTAGTAGTTTTAAAGGTTCAAAAACTAAAAAAGAAGGTTATTCTAAACAACAAAACGCAACAAGTATAATCCTTGAAGGTAATGAAGGTATTGTTTTTAACAGTATGAGCTTACTTACCATTGAAACAAGATATGAACCTAAGGGTCAACAGACTACAGTAGCAAAAATGTCTAATGAATTAGTACCACTAAAGAAGGAAACTATAGATGAAGTTTTTCCTTCTTCTTATTCATCTCAAATAAATAATAATAATACCTTAAAATCACAACAAACACAACAAACTGGTGAGGTTGAAGTTGAAGTTTCAACACAAAAAGAATTACTAATTGATAATATTGTCCCTTACAATGGCAGCTGGATGACAAGTTTAGCTTCAAAGGATGGGAAGGAATTCCTGTATGATTTAGAAGCTGATTCTGAAGAGGAATTACTTGCATTGATTGAAGAAGCAACTTCACAACCTTTACCTAAGAAGGATAAAACAGTCAACAATTTTGATGAAGTTTCAGAATCTTCTAGAGAGGTAGTTGAATCTTACACCCCTCTAACATTGAATAATCCAACGCAAGAACATAGAGAATTAATGGCTAAAGCAGTTAAGGATTACTATGAGATGACAATTAAACAAAGTTTAAATGGGACACCCCCAACATTTGATCAAGCTATAAAAAGGTACCTAAAAGTAGAAAAAATAGATGTAGTTGAAGAAGTTTTTAACCTTATTAAAGAGGGCTGGAAAGATAACAATTACCCAGGAAATGAAGAGGAATTTAATGCTTCTTATGATGTTAATTTTAATAGTATAGATGCCAAAGCATTAAGTATGACCAGCATATTTAACAGGGTAATACAGGAGGCGGGAACAAAAACAGAAGGAATAGCACCAGCAGTCGAAAATGGAGTTTCAACCTCTTCTGTGCCTACTAGAGGTATAACTTCCCCAACTGGAAAACAAACTACACAAAGAAGAGTTAATAAGACAGATGGTAAAAAGCATAGAGCTGGACTATTAGGTATTGAACTAAAGACTATACAAGAAGATGAGAATGGGGTTATTTCATCTAAAGAAGTTTCTGTACAAGATAAATTAAATGGTAAAACAGAAGTAAATCTTAATATTGTTCTTGATCCTTCTCAATTAAATGCTGGGACAGTCCTAGATGTAACATTAAAAAGTGACTACAATAATACTTTAGTCTCTGACTATGAAAAGGGTGTAAAACAAGATAAAGGTATAACATTCAGAGAATGGGTGGATAAGTATGAAATAGAACCTGATAGTGATGAATGGTTAGCTAAAGTCCCTATGGTTGCAAAACAGGGTGATGACACTGTTTTCTTTATACATGACAATGATTGGTTTACTTATGATAGAATGGAAGGTATAGATCATGAAGAGAAGCTTGGAAATATGTCATTAGCAAAAGAAAATAATCTTACGCTTAGGAAAAGTATATATAGTGGGGAAACCAAGGTAAAGATTACAAGTAAAGAGTCAGGAGGATTTGAAAAAACCCAAACAAAAGAAACTGTAGCTAAAATGGCACCTAATGCACAAATAGTTGTAGCTGGAGATGCAGGATCAATTACACCAAATATTAAAGGTGTTGTAAATTCTCAATTAACTCCAGGTAGGAGTTATCAAGTAAGAGAGGGTGTGAATAAAGGAGAAAAAATACTTCATAATATTACACCTAGTAAGTTATCAGATACAACTTTTAAGTCTATACAGAGTTTAATTTATTTGTACTTACATCATGCAGAACAAAAACCAGGACGCCCTGACAATAAAGACATACAAGAAAAGAATAAAGATACAGTTAAAAAATTACTAGCTAAAAATATTGATATTACTAATCCTATTTCTATGGGGGAATACTTATCTCAACATATTTTCATGTCTTCATTCAATGAAAAAGGTATGACAGTTAAGAAAGCAATATCTAAGTTAGAAGACTCCAGTAATATACCAGTTAACGCAGTTGTATTTGGAATGGAAAAAGGTAGAATATACTGCGGAGTTAAAAGGAAAAATGGGAAAATGGACTATAGAATTAGCACTCCTTATTATTTGGGGGAGAATATAGAAAAAAGACCAGCAGCTGAAGCAGATGATGTTGAAGGGAAAAGGTTTGTAACCCCTAAAGAATTTTTACAATTTCTTGCTGCACAAAAAAACAGTATTAGACAGAATGTAAGTAAAGATTCATTAGGGTATAACACAGATAATAAAATGGTTATGCTATCCCCCACTAAAAATGGTATTAAAATTGAAGAGTTAGAGACTAATTATGAGCACCATATAAAAGAAAATTCAACTACTGATATTAAATCCTACACTATTCAAACTAAAAGTAATGGTAAAATTGTACCTAAAGAAATAACTATAGTTCAACCTATAATAGAGTTTGAAATGGTAGAAGAGGCAGTAAAGCCAGTAGATTATTTTAGAGTTGAACCTAAGAAAGTTGACCCTGTTCAACAACCTACGGAAGTTAGCGATAAAGAATTGGAGGTTGAATATGGAGATACTTACATAGATTTTGTATCTTTACGTAACGAGGGTGAAATTCTTGAAGTTGATTGCTAAATAGATATTTATGGATTGTTTTGAATATAAAGGTAAAAAGTATAATAATAAAGTAGAAGTTTTAGAAGCTTTAAAGAAAGAGGGTATTTCAAAACCAACACAACAAAATAGTGAGGTTGAGGTAACTGATGTTGGTGAAGGCCAAAGTGTATCTGTTGTTAAAAAAGCTTTTAGTGAAACACAAATGCAAGAGCATAGAGACAAAGCAGACAAGCACATAATTGAGTTACACAAAGAAGGTCAAAACTTTTCTCTTAAAGAGGGGCATGCTGCCATAACTTTTGGTCCTTTAGATTACCAATACGCTATGGGGGGAGGCAGGACTGCTAATCATAATAGTCGTGAAATACCATCTTGGTTACAAGATATATCAAGAGACATTGAAAGTAAGCTAGGTAAGGCTAAAGGTTATTATAATCATGTACTGATAAATAGATATAAAGACAATAAAGGTATTGGTAGACATACAGATGATGAGTCTATATATATTGATTCAGAAAATAACGTAGGGTCTGTAGCTATATATTCAATTGGAGAAACTAAGAGTGAACACTGGTTAGGTGGTAAAACTTATAATACTGGAGGAAAGAAATTTCAAGCTACGTCTGGGTCTATTGTAGAAATGAGTACAGGTAAAATGTATCATACAGCACCAGGAGCTGCCGGAGTTAGATACAGTATAAACTTTAGACATATACCTAATAGTAATTTACCAACACAACAAACTAGTGAGGTTGAATTAGAAGCTAGTGATAAAATAGTTTTTGGTCACCCATTAATAGGTAAAAGTTTTCTTAAAGAAAATAATGATGATAGATTTTTATCGTTGGATGATGACCCTAAGTATTTAGGTCAAATAGAAGCAGGTAGAGAAGCTATAATATCTAAATACCCTGAAGAAAACTTAACAAAGTACGATGTACAAAATAGCTCTGGTAACGAGGCTTGGCATAAGGAGTACAAAGAATTAATGCAAGGCGTTTATGAAGAGGCTAAACAAGACGCAATTTCTTCTGGGAAAACTCTCATGCTATCTAATACTGAGTTGCTTAAAAATAACTTAGAAGACTTTGATAAAGTAATAAATATAGACACCGAGACTTTTTTAGAGAGAGTTACGGAAGCAAGACCTAATGCTGAGTATGATGTTAAAGCTTGGAAAGATGGTATAAACGAAGTTATTGAAAAAGTAGACAAGTCTAAATTAATTAATACTAAAGGTTACTTATCAACTCTTTTACCAACAAAACAAAGTTCTCCAGAAGACTTTCTTACAATTGATGATTTTGATATAATAAGGGATGAGGTTAAAACTCTCATCTCTTCTTTAGGTTTAACAGTAAGAAAAGGTACAACTTTTACAATAGGAAGTGTAAATGGCTTGTCAACTAAAAATGAAAATGAGATAGTTGATTTTCTGTATTCCTTTTTAGTTAGTAAGACTAAAAATGGAGGAAAAATTAACATGAGAGAGTCCCTTGTAGAGGCAAAGGAGATGTTTAATAGTAAATCTGATGTTGTAGTTGAAGAGATTGATAAGTCTTTGTCAGAGATGCGAAGTATAGACTCCCCTACTACTAAGGACTTAGAAACCATTGAAGTCCTTGAGCAATCAATAGAGATCCTAAAAGAAATTAACACTGAGTTTTCAAGCCTGGAGAATTTAGCTAGAGATAAAATTTCAAAATATACCAGTATATCTGAAACTTCAGAGGTTGTATATGACTCTCAAACAGAGAAAAATTACTCTGTTTCCTTCTTAGAGTCTGCAGCAGCAAGTTCAGCAGGAGAGAGATTAAAAATAATTTTTAGTACTTTATTAAAAAAGGACACAGAAGGAAATGATTCTTTAGGCTTTCTTGGTCTTCCTCTATATGAAGAGTATGGAGAAGTGATGCATTCTATTCAATCTGCTTTATCTATTCCTAATGATGCTACCACATACGCTGAGGCTATTGTTAGACTTCAAAATAAAATTGAAGCTAAACCGTATTTAAAACAAGTTGTAGATTATCTAGAAAATGGAGAAGAAGTCATTAAAAATGAATTTATGTACCACCTTCATAATCATTACGCTAAAACATCTTTTGTTTTATATTCAAAAGATAATGATGGAAACTATAAAATAAAATCTATTGAATCAAACAGTAATGAAATTACTAGGGTAATACAAGAGGAGTGGAGTAATGGTTTTGAACACAGTAAACTAGTTAACAGAGAGGAAGGTAACCTAATAATAAATAAAACAGAGGCTGCGAATGCCTTAAAGGAATTTAATAGTTGGGGAGGTAATATACCTTCTAATCAAGTTCTTCAAGATTGGCTATTTAATTATTTTGGTATCACCCTTCAAAATTTAACTTTACAAGAGTTAAGAAATAAAGGTATTTATAGTGCTGTTAATGCTTCTACCCCTTTTGTTAAACTTAATCAAATGTTTCACCCATCTAAAAATACAGCATTTGTTTTTGGGTACTTAGCGGCCACACTAAAAGAGATTACAGAATCAAAGGAAAGTATAAATATCTCAACTTCTCCTTCCTTGCATCCTTTTGAGGATATGAATAATATACTAAATTCCTTATCTAATGTTGAAAGTACTTATACTACGCATACTACAACACCTACTTTTCGAGATGGAGACAAAAACAAGTATAGTTTTGTTGCTACTACACATGCTACTGACACTATACAGAGTTTAGTATTTGATGAAGACTATAGAGACACCTTTAAAAATGATGTAGTATCAAAGGAATCTTACTTATTAGACTTTCTTGATAATCCAATTTTTAGGCAACATTTTGGAGCTGAATACCTTGGTAACACAGCATTAAAAGAACAAAAAAAGCAGCTTTATGGGGAGAATGATATAAATTCCCTTGAAGAGGGAGACCATGAATTAGTTAAAACTGGAAACTTCTTTAATCGTGAACAAGGAGTACTAAAAGAGTCTTACAAAGGTTTAAAATTTAGAGTTAGTAAGATGTTTTTCCCTACTATGTCAGATAAAGGGACAATGTTGACATTAAAAACTGCTGTTCTAGACCTTGCCCCCAATCATTATAAAAATGGTATTATCTCTCCTGATGTCCTGGACTTGTTGTACACTCAACTAGTCAAGCCAGATCTAAATAGGATTTTAGAGCAAGATGAGAAAGGAGAATCTGGAATCAAAGGAAAAGATTTTGCAAGTAAAGTGTTTCTTACTTTGCCTTCACTTAATAATTTAACTATTGGAACTGACACTAAATTAATAGATTATATACACTCCAAAAATGACGTTAGCACTGTAATGCCTCAAATACTAAAGGAGATAGAAAGTCTTGTTAATCTTGAGGTTAGTAAAACTAAGAAAGTCTGGGAGGACAATGGTATAACAAGTAATGGAGATCCAGTTTATATAGATAGTACATACTTAAGTACTTTACCAGCTAAAACAGATAAGACAACTCATGCTGCTGCAGATTTTGTAATTAACAGTATGTTAACTAATGCTAATATTCAAATGTTAGTTATAGGTGATATTTCAAGTTATGGTAAAGATGCTACTAAGAAGTACTTTCATGAAGGTAATATAAACTCTCCTAGAGATTCTAATTCATACCTCAAGATGAACAAGGATATAAGTGATAACATGGGAAAAAGACTAGCTATACTTATTGCACCTGGTAATAAACCTGTTAGTAAACATGAAAATCACATACAACTATTTCTAGAGGATGAAATAAGTATCTCTGAAAATGTCTTAGAGTTGGCAAGGATTAATCATGGTGAGGCAGGTAAAAATGCAGTTAAAGGACTCCTTGCAAAATTAAGGGTAGCTGACAAGAAGACATATAAAGAAACATTAAAATCTTTTTTTGAAGATGGTAAATATTCTTCTATCGAAGGTTATTTTGAATTAGAAGGTACAGATGCACAAGAGTATACAACTGCTGAAGAACACTTAGATATCTTATTTGGGCAAGGTAGGTTTGAATCTGATGCACAGTATAATGATGCCTTAAGAAGGATTAAAGACCAACATAAAAATGGTGTTAATACTAGTAATAAGCTTTCTGATATGGAGTTGTCTATTATATTACAACCTATTAAACCTGTATATACAGGTTTTATCAAGGATCCGAAGTCAGGGAACAATAGAATGATATATATAAAATCTTCTTCTTTTCCTCTTATTCCTGAGCTTACTTTAGGATTAGAAATAGATAAAATGAGGGTAGCAATGGAAAAACTAGCTTCTGAGGAAGGAATGAATGTAAGGGCTTCTTATCAAACTGCAAATAAAGTAGGAGCATTAGATAAACCTTTAATTATACATGAGAGAGATGGGACAATTAAAAATGACTTAACTTCAGATAAATTACTTTCTGGATCTCTTATTATCCCAAGGAAAAACTTTAGGATCCAACAGGATGTTCCACCTAAATTCATTAAGAACAATAAGGATACTGTAGCGTATATGACACAATCTTCTAAACTTCTATTTGGTAATGGTGTTGTTGATCTTGATGGTTTTAATCTTGATGGAACTCCTTATACTGGCTCAGAACTTAAGGAACTGTATGATAGAACCAGTGTTAAACTTATAGAAACAAAAAGGTCTGAACTATTAAAATCACTAGGTTTAGATGACACAGGAAGAATCACAGAAGATAATATTAAGAGTGTTGTGAGACGATTGCAATCTCTCTTACTTTCTGAAGCCAAAGAAAGAGGAGGAAGTCTACAAGACATAGAATCCCTCTCTATTATAGAAACTAGAAAGAATGGAGTCTTAGATGTAGCATTTAAACTTCCTGTGTGGATGTCTCCTAACTCTGATAAATATGAATCACTTCTTAATGCTATTGTAACTAATAAGTTAATAAAAATTAAGTTACCTGGATCAGGTTTAGTTGCAGGATCAGAGTCTGGGTTTAGGCTTCAAAAAGGCTTAGTAGGTGTAAATGAGAGTAAGATGGTTTATATGCCAGATTTCTCTGGGAGATTAAAAGCAGCTAAAGTTAAAAAAAATGGAACTTTACAGAAAACACAGGTATTTTTATCCTCTAGGTTTAGAGATAAAAGTGGCAAATTGATAGATTTAACATCTGATACTTATTCTGAAGTTGTTGATAATAAGAGAGTACTTAAATTAGATATGATAGATTTATCTCTTTTAGATTTATCCTCTATAAGAATTCCAACTTCTGCCCATGTTTCTATGGCTCAAATAGAAATAGCTGGATTTCTTCCTCTTGAGTCAGGGGACCTAATAATTGTACCAAATAACTTAACACTTCAAAAAGGATTAGATTATGATGTTGATAAAGAAACAAATTACACACTTAATCATTATCAATCTGAGAATGGTAAAATAACTAGGATAGGGAGTCCAGAGTACAAACAGGATCACATTAATGCCATTAAGAATGAAAGAAGAATAGAGTCAGCATTAAAAAACAACTTGAATTTAGATGTAAAAGCTTTTCAAGAAGTCTTAGATGATTTAGAAGATGAAATAAAAGTTTTAGAGGAAGCAGGACTCACAGCTTTTCCAGACGCTAAAAGAAAAGCTGAACTTGCAAGAAAAGCTGAACTTGCAAGAAAAGCACTAGATTCTTCTTCTGTGACCAGGCAAGACTATATTGATGCTAAGAAAGTTAATAATTATTATAGTAAGACAGCATCTAAATTACTAGAAGACACTCTTGTAGGTGTTACTTCAGCAGTCCTTTCAAATCCTTCTGATGAAATGCAAAAGAAGATAAGTAGTACTTTATCTATTGATTTTGCAAAAGAGCAATCAGGAATAATCAGTGCATTAACTGAAGACCTAGAAGGATTTACTACTGTTTCACCTAATTACCAAAGAGATAAGATGTTTTTTGGCTCTTCTGGGAAACTTGGTATTGGAGTTTTCTCTAATTATGTTGTTTTTAACTCTATGATGCAGAGTTCTAAGAAAATCTTTCAACTTGAATCTTGGAATCCTGGGCAAAAGGGACTTCCTGGTCACAATTCTAAGGTGACCAATATTAATATAGCAGGTGTAAGATCTCATGGAGTTCTAGGTAAATTAACTGCTCTCGGTGAGAACCCTAGATCTGTAGCTGATATCTTCTCAGAACTACAAAATATAGCAACAGATAATGAGAAAGAGCAAATAATGGGGGCAGTAAATATTAATGCTACTACTATAAATGTTTTATCTTTAATGGCTGCTTTAGGTTTTGATAAAGGAAAAGTAAGAAGGGAAGTAAAGGGTGAAAATAAAGAAACTGAAATGTCTATACCTTTTATGTTTCTCTCTCAACCTATAATTAGAGATTATGTGTCCGAGTTAAATAAAACAAAGAATAGTATTTCTTCTTTTGAGGTTAACCCTGAGCAAAGAATTAAGGACGAGTTAAAACAGAAATACGAAGGAACTAAGGTTAAATATACTCCACAAGATCTTTACGATAATTTAAAAGAACCTTCTAATGGGGTGCAATTAAGTGTCTTATCTGAATTCCTTGCTTTACAGGCACATGCTGAAAAAGTAGGACAGCAAATGTCAGTCCTAAACTCTACTAAAGGTCTAGGGCAATCTTTTTATAATGTAAAAGAAAAAGAGGATGGGATACTCTCATTAATGGATACTCCAGAAGTAACAAACAGAAAAGGGGGTGTACGCCATATTGGAAGTTTATTAGGGGAGTACAGCATCGGATCGTTTAATATAAAGGGGTACTATTCTATAGGTGATATGTACGTAAAACCTACTACAATGGAAGGTGCTATGGCAGTAATCTCTACAAGTGTAGCTAAAGACTTATGGGGCAAGTTCTTCCCTTATGACACTAAACAAGGAGAAGAAGTTTTTAATAGGATACTAGATACAACTTCAAAAGAAAATGTAAAATCTTCTACTAAGAAACAGAAGATATTCAAAGAGTTTAAGAAATACCTTTTCTCCTCTCACAGATTTGGTGCTGTACAAAATACAGGGGCCAATACAAGAAGAGAGTCCCTATTTATAGATAGAACAGGAAAGGAATCATTAGCAACTTACTTATCTAAACTTTCTCAATCTAAGGAATTTAAAGGTATTATAAAGACAAATCCACTCCTTAAAAATTTTAAGTATGTATTAAAAAATGATGGTACACCAAGTCTAGTACAATACAGAAAAGTAACTGGTAAGTTATTTGATGATAAAGATATTCACAATTCTTTGCTTGAACTGTTTGAAGATGATCTTCCCCTTAAAAACTTTCAAGGTAGACCTTACAGCACTAAGGCTTTAGTGTATGATTTAGTAGAATTAGCTTACTTAGAAGGTGGAGTACAAGAAGCAACACAATATGTATCTCATATACCTGTTACTTTTTTAGAGCACATAGGATTTACCAGACATGCAAATAGTTTGATGAGTGCATCTGACACTGAAGAATTTGGCAAACACTTTCTTGCCTTTGAGTATCAGTACTATCAGCATAACCCAGATGAGATTAGGAATACTTTAGATGAAACAGTAAAAATTGAGGCACCTTCATATAAAAATGGAAAAAAAGGTAAAAATAACCTCCTAAGTTTTACTTTATCTTATAATACAGAAGCACTACCTAAAAGGTACATCACTGTTAAAAACAAAGATGCTGCTAAAGGTACAAAAGGGACACAACTTTACAGGCAAATAGATGATACTCGTAGTTATGAAAGGGTTCCAGTCCTAGGTACAGTAGGAATGAATGAATATCAATACGGCGTATGGGAAGCCACTGGAATAGTAAATGAAGAAGTAAAACAAGAAATAAATGTATATGGTAGAGTTCAAAATGTTTCTGTTGTAGTAGGTAAGCATGACTTTAAGATTGGAGAGGTAGAAAGTACAATAGGGGATTCTTTAGGTGCAATAGAACTCCTTACCCTTGATAGTGAAAGTGGAAAATCCCTTAAAGTTCTAGCATCTGAAATGAAGGGATTAAATAACCCTATAGATTTTGTTAACAAAGGGAAGTTTAAAGGTATGTATTCTTCTGATACCGGTAAAATTGAAATAGAAGGTGATGCATTTTATGATAAAAATGAAACAACTAATGAAGAAGTCAGTAGGGTTTTAGTACATGAAGCTATCCATGCAATAACTAATTCTACTTTAAGTGAGTATTTTAATATGGATGGAACAAGAAAGAATAGTCAAGAGAGTCTTCCTCCTGAAATTTCTAAGTTACTTCTTGTTCATGCAAATTATGTAAAGGAGATAAAAAGGGTCAAAGAAGATCCTAATAAGATGCTAGAACTGAAAAAGTTACTTATGGATAAATTGGGTGCTGATCAAGGTTTAAGTTCTTATCAAATGCTAATGGACAATGCATTATTACTATTTGAGTTTACTCCTACTGTGCTTACTGAACCTGGATTAGTGTATGTTTTAGATGGAATAAAAAGAAAGGATGGTAAAACTTTAGCTAGTAAGTTTATTGAGGCTGTATCTGCATTATTAAAGAAAGTATTTCCTAGTGCTGTTAAATCAGCATTCTCAACTGAAGTTTTAGAATCTGCTCTAGAATTTTATGTAGAAACAAAGAAAAAAATACCTACCTTAGTCAGTGATAATGTTATACTGGATCAAGCGATGTCTTATAACCATGTGCAAGAATCAAATCCAACAGATACTGATTCTTCCTTAACTTTAAAAGAAGTACTTGCTATGGTCGAAGAGGCTGGTAATAGTGATGTTCAAGGAATGGAGGAACATCACTATCCACTAACAAAAAATCCATTTAAAATAAATTGTAAAAGATAATGAGTTGTACTACAAGTAAAGATGCTACTGCACAATTATTCTCTTCCCCTGAGAATAGACATATATTTATGAGTGAGTTGATAGTTTCTCCTTCAAAGCTTTTAGAGTTTGAAAGAGTTTCTTCAGCTGTTGAAAAGTATGCTATTGAAAATTATGGTTTGAAAGGTGTAGGTAAACCTTTTGTAGTTAAAGATATATCTGACCACAGTAAAGGAACTGTCTCAAGCCAGTACTCTATTCAACATAATAATAGTTTCTACCTCACTGTTGATAAATACCATAAAAGTATAGGAGAGATGGTTGAAATGGGAAGTTCTTACCCAGATAATATCGTACTTAAAGAATATGAATCTAGTTCTGAGCTATCATCTGCTGAAGTGATAGATGATAGGCTAGTTATCAGTTTAACAAAAGAAAGAATAACACCTAAAATGTTTTTTGATTCTTTTGAAGGTAATTTGAAAGACTCTGACAAAAAAGAACAAGAGTTGATAGTATCGGAAATGCAAAAAAGGGGGTACTCAATAGAAAAGATAAAAAGTATATTAAAATCTGAATCTGTTATAAGAGACTTCTTAGTTTTTTATGAACAATCTAATTCACATTATAGTGAAAACCCTGTTTATTGGAGGAATAATAATCCTTTGTCTCCTGCTAATATAGACCGTAAAATCAGATCAACTTTAGAAGCTCTTTATCAAATAGAATATAATAATATTTATAATTCTGAACATTACTCCCCTTTGTCTAATCCCGAAGACACTTATTTTGATGGTGTTGAACCTATTTTTGATGATGATTTTGATGATAATCTAGGTGATTTTTTTGGGTACTCTGATGAAGGTATAGATATAACTGAGGGGAATTTTGATGCCATATTAAAACAAAAGAAAAAAGATATTATCAGCTTAAAAACAACACTAAGAACTATAAAAGGTAAGATAGTAGATAAAAAAGGGGATAAAAAGGTTACCCTTAAATTACTAGAAGATAAAAATACAACAACTGAAAGACTCAAAGAAGTTGAACTTCAGGTAAAAGTTTTAAGTGAATCTTCAAGTATTGATATTTTTGGTTCATATGCTAGGAGTGATATTTCTAGGGCAGCATTCTTAATTGAAAGTAATGAACCTAGAGATATTAACTCTGCTAAAGATATTATAACTCAATATGAAAAACTACTTGATTTAACAGACCCTACTTCTCTTCACCCTATATATGGAGACTTAAGCAATCTTGTTGATCCAGCAACAAACTTAGTAACTCTATCTGTTGTGGAAATGGATACTTTTGCAGACTTACAAAAACTACTAGACGGGGTAAAATTTAATTACCATGCAAAGATAAAAGAGATTATACATGAACAAGTAAACAGTATAGATCAAATGACTGTCCATGGTGAGTTAACAAATGAGATGTTATCTGAACCTATTGAAGATGCTAATGCTATAGATGGTTGGATAATGAATCCTACCACTGGTATACTATCTGGGAATGGTCCTATTCCTCAGGCTGCTATGATTGTTGTTGAAGATTCAGTAGAAAAACATAGAATGGAAAGGGATGCCATAGGGAATAAAATTCAAGAGGCACAAACAAAAATGGAAAATTCCTCCTCTTCTTCCCGTGGAAGACTTCTAGGTTTAGCTGGAGGTGCTTTTAACATTTTTAAAGCTAAAAATAAAGATGGGAGATTCACTTCTAGTATAGTTGAAAAATTTTCTAGTTCTTACAAGGCTGCATTCAGACTTATAACTACTACATTTAATACTAGATTATATGAAGCTAATAAAAGTGGAGATTACGACCTTGTAAATAGTGTTAAAGATGAATATACAGATTGGCTTAAAGCTAATGCTGAGATTATGGACATCAGAAAAATTCCTGAGGTACTGACAGCTTTTCCTCAATATAAAACAAAAGGGATAATTGACTCTAATTATATACAAAAACTAAAAGAAACTTTAGGGGAGTACACTTACAATAAACTTGTAAAAGATCAGATTAATTTAATTAAAGATTATCTTCTTCAAGAAGAGCTCTATGTTGAATCTTTAAATAATAAAGATGTAGCACAAGAAGATGTAAATTACAAACTAGAGAACTACCAAAAAGCCAATAATCCTTTTTTTGTTAGTCAATCTTTTCATGAAAACAGTAATTTTATGAGTGGGGAGACTAAGATTAGATCTGATTACAATCATTCATTGCCTATACCTAATAAGTATAAAAAAGTTAAGGATACTAATGGAGACTACCAAGATACTTCAGAAGATCTAGGAAATTATGATGAACAGTTCAAAGAAATAGAAAAAGACCCTGCACTTTTAGAGTACCACAGTGTTATTTTAGAAGTTATAGCATACATGAAAAAACACCTTCCTGTAGATCTTCATGATAATTTAATGGATTCACTTACTCTTCCTTCATTTAGGAAGAGTATGGCAGAGATTATCTTTTCTCCAGATAATACTATCTTATCAAAAATTAGTGAGGTGTGGAAAAATCTAATAGAATCTCTAATTAGAGCTATTAGTAATAATCCTCATAACTCATTTACAGGAAATAAGACTAATGATATCACAGGAAGAACTGAGTATCAGGTACAATCTGATATTGTTAGTAATGGATTTGAAATCCAAAGGAGGCTTAATATTGAAAAATTAGCTTTGTTCTCTGCTATAAAGGAAAAAGATTATTCAAAGTTTACGTCTAAGACTTCTATTAATTTAAACAGGGCTAACACAGAAACTCTACGTATTCTTTCTGATTTAACTGGATATCCTGCAACAGTAGAAGGTATATCTAATGCTTTTCCTTCTGCTGATCCTGAAAAATTTTTCATTTTAGTTAAAGCTGAAGAGGTTATCAAGGATAACATATCAAAAGAAAATTCTTTTGATTTGACTAAGATGTTGAATCAATTTACATTAATGACATCTGCTTACGCAGCAAGAGAGGATATTAAACCTGTTATGTTAATATTTAAAGAGCATTATAACTCCATTAAGAAAAAAGGAGGTAGCCCATTAGATAATGAAAGAAAGAATAGTAATCAACAGTATGAAAATTGGTTTGGGAGGGTAGCCCTAAATAGTTATGAAAATGATTCTGCTTCTATAGATAGAAATAAAGATAGTGACTATAGTAAGGAAGACTATTCTAGGGATAGAATGATCTCATCTCTAAGTGCAGGAAGAATAACTACTGATGAAGATAAAAAACTACTTAAAAAAATAGATGATATAAGAAAATCTACACCGGAAGATGATATAGATGCCCACAATACTTTAAATGAAGCAGAGAATAATATAGGTAGAATAAAAAGTGGAGGTAAAATATGGACCTCTATGCTTAAGCATATGGTCTTTATAAAATTGGCTTGGAGTTTGAAAGGTGCAGCAACCAACTTTTCAGAGGGTCAAATAGCTAATATGATGTTAGCTGAGTCAGGGGAAGCTTTTACCCCAGACAATATCTGGAGTTCAAATAGAATTGTACAAAAAGCTGCTGCCTCTCTCGGAAAAAGTAAAGAGGCAAAAAAATTAAGTAATGCAGCTAAAAAGTGGGATGTACTACAAGCCAGTTCAAATGAATTTCAAAAGAACTCTATTAAAACTAGAGGTTCTAAGTTAAAGAAGTTTTTTGCCCCTTTTTATCTTCCTAGTAGTGTGGAATTTGTCAATCAAATGCCTGTAGTTCTAGCAATTCTTAAAGACCATAAAATAAAAGATAAAAATGGAAAAGAAGTGGAAGTATGGGAATCCCTAGATCAAGATTTAAACCTTCTTCCAGATTTTCTTACTGTAGAAGGAAACTATGAAAGATGGGGAGATCTAAATGGGACAGAATATAAAAAGTTTAAAGTACATGCCACTGAAATTGTCCGAAGACACCATGGAGACTACTCTTTAACTGGTGGTAACCAAGCTAAATCTACTCTTTTTGGTAAATCTGTTTTTACTTTTAAGACTTTCTTACCTAGTTTAATTAATAAGTTTTTAGGTGCAGAGCAAACTAATTATTTAATTAAAGGAAAGACTGTTAAAGGTATCTATAAAAGTCACACACCTGTCACAGGAGCTATTCAAGGTGGATTAGTTGGTTTTGGATTACTTGGCCCTTGGGGAGCTGCAGTAGGAGCTCTGGCCGGTGCCGCAGCTCCCGGTATTGCAGGTAATACGTCTAAATACTCTGAGGAAACTACAATTAAGGGAACTTTACTTGAAACTGCAAATGCTATTAAAGCTATAGGACTTGTAGGGTTAAGATTAGGTGTTAATAATGTTACAGGAAAATCTACTGTCCCTGCTTTAAATTTAGATAAAACAGCTTTATCTGAGGTAGACAAAAAAAATTATAAAGCTTTAATGGCACATCTTTTTGTTACATTAGGTGGGTACCTTCTTTATCTTATTATAAAATCTGCTTACTATGATGATGATGATGAAAAAGATAGCCCAAGAAGAAGGAAACATAATTTACTAATTAATCAAGTGAGTCAAATTGTTTCTCAAGCTAATTTTATTACTTCTCCTAAAGCTTGGAAAGATGGTACGCTATCTATGCCTGTCTTAGGAATATTAGAGAAGGTTATAACTATCGCTACAGGATCAGAAAAGAAACGTCAAAAAGAAGGGTACAGTTCTGTGTATGGTGAATTTGGATCTAAGATGACAGAAGAACTTCTTCTTCCAAGTATGGCTAAAGATGCATTAGGTTTTGATAAGTCTATGAAGAAGCAGTATAGTGCAACACCTTGGGATGCCTCATTTAAAAGTGCTGAAAACTTGGCCAAGTCAAATACATCTTCAATAAGACGTAGGTATAAAGAAGGTTTAATAGAATCTGGAACAAGTATTAAAACAGCAGAAGATATGGCTAGACTTAAATACCCATATAAGAAAAAAGGGGAAAGGCATACTTATGTTGACCTTTTAAAACAGTTCAATGAAAAACGTTGACAAGATAAAAAAAAAGAGAGTAGCCATATGGCTACTCTCTTTACCAACTTAAATCTGCTGGGGTAACTCCTGTTACATCTACCTTACACATGAAAACCTCCTTTCTCTATAAAATTATTAAGTTCCCCTTCTT
>Ga0114996_10002477_pt1 | contig 23970 bp, 25 predicted proteins | sample ArcticOcean_MG_C_4_FD_87039 | JGI IMG/M metagenome (GOLD analysis project Ga0114996, IMG submission 87039) | Marine microbial communities from western Arctic Ocean - ArcticOcean_MG_CB4_134 | ecosystem: Environmental > Aquatic > Marine > Oceanic | place: Arctic Ocean: Canada Basin | collected... | reverse complement strand
TGATGATCTGCTCCGGCGTGTGTCGTCTCCTGCTCATTGCTGACCTCCTCGCTGAATCTCCGACCAGCTCAGATCCTAACATCCGCTCTGGTCTCCTTTCAGGGGGTCACGCCATCGCTGGGAGCCGGGAAGCATTGGTGTTCATTCACGGGTACAACGTCTCGTTCCACCGCGCCGCGCGCCGCACGGCCCAACTCGCGTACGATCTGGATTTCGCGGGCGTGCCGCTTTTTTACAGCTGGCCGTCGGATGGGGCGTTCCTCAGGTATACAGCGGACGAGCAGGACGTACGTCTCACTGTACCGCACCTCACGGAGTTTCTGAATGACGTGGTCCAAGCGACCGGGGCGGAGCGCGTGCACGTCGTGGCCCACAGCATGGGAAGTCGCGCGCTGGCCGCAGCGCTCACCGACATCGGTCGAGACATCTCCGAGCCGGTCTTCGGCGAGGTGATTTTCGCTGCACCCGACATCGCTGCCCGAGAATTTCGAGACATCGTGGCCCCGGCGATCGACACCAGCTTGCTCGGGCACTCTTACTTCGCCGATGCGATTCAACTAGTCAGAGATCTCTTGTCGGTCATTCTAGAAGGGCTTCCGCCGTCCGATCGCTCGCTCGAGGCCCGGATCAGATCAGGCATGACCTACTGGCGGTTCGGGAGTCGTTAGGTAGGCCCCTCGAGCACCTCTAGTGGCCCGTCAAATGCTCCTGAAACCATCCGACCAGCGCGTCCGAGGCCTGCGCACGTTCTTCGTCCGTGCGAAACCCGTGACCCGCGCCCTTGATGACCACTAGGCCCGTCTCGACACCACTGCTGACGAAGGCCTCGTGAATGAGCTGGCTGTTGTTGAGATCGACGAGCGCGTCGGCGTCCCCATGGACCAAGAGCGTCGGGGGGTCGTCGGAGGACACGTGCAAGATCGGCGATATCGAAGCGCCGAGATCCTCTTCGAACTCGAGCGCGACGAAGCGATCTGCCGCGCCCGGCACCAGACCACGCGCGAAGAAGAGACCGTCGTTCGGGAGCGTGGCCGGAAAGCTCTCGCTCGCGCGGGCCCGCTTTCGCAGATCCACGGGAGGATAGTAGGCGACGACCGCGGCTACACGACTGCTCACACGCAGCACTTCGTCGTCTGCCGCCGGGTCACCCTCGTCTGAAGCCAGGCCGAGCATTAGCGAGAGATGGCCCCCAGCGCTTCCGCCGTAGACGCCGAGGCGCTCCGGGTCGATCCCGAAGCGCACGGCGTGCAGGCGTACGAAGCGCACCGCGCGGTTCACGTCGGCGTAGGCTTCCGGGACGTTGAACCTGGGGCTGCTCCCGTGACGAATGGAAAGGACCGTAAATCCCGCGTCCAGAAGCGCTTGGTATCCTGCCTGGGCCTCCTCCGGATCCCGCCAGCGGGAAACCCAGCCGCCGCTCACCATGTTGAGGACCGCGGCGCCGTTGGGCTGACCCGGTGGGGAGAAGACGTCGAAGGTCAGGGCCATTCCAGCTTTGTGGCCGTAGACCACGTCCGGGACGATGGAACCGCTCGTCTGTGCTTGGACCGACATCGCCAAGCACAGAATCGTCAGCGTCCCTGCCGTTGCAAGAGTCAATCGCCTCATGGTCGTCCTCCTCCGAACCCGGTTGTCCGTCGCCCTCGTTTCGCACCGGTAATCCTACGGTGGCGCGGCGTGTGGACGCGAACCTCAACGTAAAGCGTCTTTACGGGCCCGGATAGCGGGCTCCTCTCGTGCTCCCCCGTTTTGGCATCGAACTTGCTCGTTGGTGGGCCTACGAGTCGGCGGATCAGAGGCCAAAGGAGATGAGGTGGACGCTGAAACGGTATTTGATCTGTCGATGAGCGTTTTCCGGTTTCTTGTGCGTAGCTGGCTCCCGTACGTGCTCCTTGCGGGCGTTTTTCTCAATACCCTTCGATCCCGCCCAGCGCCGGCCTCAGCCGGCGGTGCGACTCGGTCACTTTTGATCGCCGAGATCCTCTCCGGAGTCATGTGGGTCTTCGCCTACGTGGAGGGTTCGAGCATCCCTCGGACTCGGGTTTTCGACGAGGGGGCGCCACTGCTCATGTTCGTCGCGCTTCTCTTGCTTCCATGTCTTGCCTTTTACGCGTTTTGGCGTTTCGACGAGCTAGTGATCACTAGGGGACGTGGTGCAGTGCTGGGGCTGAGTGTTCCCCTCCTCATCGTGTCCCTGATCCCCGGGATCGGCCTGGTCTCGTTCTACGCGGGCGGGGGCTTCTTCGGCTAGGTGCTACTTCCCGTGCGATAGCTGCGCAAACGGAAGTCGCACCCGCCTTTCGGGTTGCAGGCCAAAGCGACATCATCCTCGCGCTTCACACGTCCCGGTCGCACATTAGAGGCGCTGGCCAGTTGCACCTCTGCGAGGATGAGTGGCCGCTGAGCAGGTTGCCAAATGCCGTACGATAAAGCCTCCCGACGCCGATGAATTCACTGAGAGCCAAGCTGACCCTCGCCCTGTTGGCCATGAGTTTTGTGGCGATCGTGGTGGTCGGGGCGACCGCCAGAACCGTCATGCTGAGTCGCTTCGACGACTTCGTGGTGGATCGGGCGATCGGCGGATTCTTGAGCGAGGTGTCCGACTACCATCGAACGTACGGATCTTGGGAGTCGGCACGCACCAGTGAGCCCTTCTTCGAGTTCGTGGCGCGCACCCGACCGAGGATGGTGCGACCGGCTCGCGAGGGTCCCCCTGTTGGCGTGGCCCCGGGGGCACCGGGGGAGCGCCGTCCACCACCACCTCGTCGAGATTTTGAGATGGGCGAGGAATTCGTCGTGGCGTTCCCGGAAACGGACCTGGACTCCGCTGCGGTGTTGGCGGAGAGGCTTCGCAAGGGCCTCGAGGAGGCCGATTGGAGTCCCATCGACCTCCGCTTGGTGGTCACGGTGAGTATCGGCCTACACGATGCGTCCGCGTCGGGCTCCATGGAAGAGGCGCTCGATTGCGCGGACGAGAAGCTCGACCGAGCCAAGGATCTGGGACGGAACCGGGTCGAGCGTTGAGCGCCCATGATGACTTTCGAGGAGTTCTCCCGTCTGTCCCTGGAGGCCTTCGAGCGTGTCCCCGAGACCTATCGGGAGGGTGTGGAAGGCGTCACCACGGTCGAGTCGGCGGAGACGCATCCCGATTTCCCTGACGTGTTCACGATGGGGGCCTGCCTTACCCAGGACTTCCACTCGGAGTGGATGGGTCCCGAAACCACGCTCTCACGGGTGGTTCTCTACTATGGCTCGTTCCGCGGGATGGCCGAGGGTGATCCCGATTTCGATTGGGAGGCGGAGCTCTGGGAGACCCTGACACACGAGCTCCAGCACCACCTCGAGTCACTGGCCGACGAAGAAGCGCTCGAAGCCGTAGACTACGCGGTAGACGAGTCGTTCAAGCGAGAACAGGGCGAGCCTTTCGACCCTTGGTACTTTCAGTCGGGAGAGCCGGCCGGAGAGGGTGTCTACCGGGTGGAGGACGAGGTGTACATCGAGTTGGTCTTCACTGAGGACGAGTTCGAGCGGCTGGCGGAGATCGAATTCACCTGGGACGGCCACACGCATCGTTTGCCGCGACCTGAGGAGCAGGGTGACGTCCATTTTGTCGTCGTGGAAGGGATCGAGGCCAACGTACAGATCGCCCTGATCCGACGTGCGTCGTGGCGGGAACGGCTTAGGGGCGCGCTACGCTCCGGCGTTCCCACGGTTTTAGAGAGCGGCGCCGAGGCCCGTCGGGTTGGGCCGAACACGAGCCGGGCCGACCCCCACCAGGGTGAGGCCGACCCCGACCAGGGTGAAAGGACGACGGGAAAAGGCGACGAAACGAATCAGGCCTGAACTTCCAGCAGCTCCTTGAGGCGCCGGTAGTCCGCGCGAACGTTCGAGCCGACGAGCAACTTCATGAACGGCGCGGCCAGGCGGAACAAGCCGGACGAATCACCTCGGACGATGGCTTTGACTTGTGATCCCGCCCCTCTCGGCACCACCTCCCGGGTGACGTCGATAGGCATCGATCCGCCGGTCGTACGAATCCGAATGCGCTGTCCTTTTTCGAATTCGATGACTTCGAACGAGGAGACGATCGCCTTGCCCAAGAACTTGGCTTCCTGGTCATACGTGGAGCCGAGGCGAAGGGGCGGCTCGCTGGTCCAGCGGCACTCTTGCATCCCACGTTGCCAGCTGGGGTTGTTGGCCATGTCCGCGATAAAATCGAAAACGACGTCGGAGGGCCGATCGACGTCGATGGACGCGTGGACTTCTAGTATTTTGCAGATCTCCGGGGCCTCGTGGCGCTTCCTGCAGGGGCGCTGTCGTCGGAAATCGTTACGGCGGTAGGGCGGAGTTGGCAAGCGCCGAAAGCGTTCAAAACGATTGCTTACGCCGCGTATTCCGTCTATCTCTGATCTGTCTGGGCGGTCCGGTCCCCGCTCATCTCGCATCTCGCTCCGGGGAGCTCCCCTGCATGTCCACGATTCGCTCTATCGCCGCCGCCATACTGATTGCTGGCCCCGCCAGCGCTCAGATCTCGAACGATCCCTTCCCGGAGCCGATTCCGGCATCCGAGGATGCGATCGTCGTAGGGCTCGAGGAGTTCGCGGTACTCCCTGAGGTGGAGGGAGCGCCGCCGCGGCCGATGGTGCTCATCAACGAGCCGGGCTCCAGCCGTCTTTTCGTCAACGACATGTGGGGCTTCGTGCACGCCATCAGCTACGACGGCACCGTGACGACGTACCTCGATGCCCGTGAACCCAGGTGGGGCGTCAGCGTGGAGGCGCCAGCCGAGTTGGCCCCGATCATGGAGGTCGGACTGCAGAGCTTCGCGTTCCATCCGCACTTCAACGAGCCCGGTACCGTCGGATACGGGAAGTTCTATACGTGGATCGACACCGACGAAATGGCTCCAGACCCCGACTTCGTTCCCGGCGGAGGCGACGCCACGCACGACATCTCCCTTCTGGAGTGGACCGCCCGCGACCCCACGGCCCCGACCTACGACGGCGGCCGGCCTCGGGAACTGTTCCGTGTGGAACAGCCCTTCGATAATCACAACGGCGGCCGCATCGGTTTCAACCCGCTCTCGTCGCCGGGTGATCTGGACTTCGGGATGTTGTACGTGGGCCTCGCGGACGGTGGCGACGCAGGCGACGTGTTGGATATTGCCCAGAACCTCGGCTCGGTGTTCGGCAAGGTCCTGAGGATCAACCCGGTGGGCTCCAACTCCTCGAACGGGCACTACGGCGTGCCGGCGGACAATCCGTACGCGAAGGACGGCCTCGAGGGCACGTTGGGTGAGATCTACGCTTCTGGGCTCCGCAACCCTCAAGGCTTCGACTGGGATTCGAAAACGGGCGATCTCTTCGTGGCCGACATCGGTCAGAGCGTGGTCGAGAAGCTCAGCCGCGTACCGGCGGGAGCCGACCTCGGCTGGAACACTTGGGAGGGGAGCTATCGTGTCGTGAGTAACACCAGAGTCGAACTGTCGGACCCGAGGAGGGAGCCGTGGATCACCTTCCCGGTGGCGGAGTTCGACCAGCAAGATCCGCTGCTCCAACCTGGGTCGGCCGCCACAGGCGTAGTGGTGTATCGCGACAACGTGATCCCCCAACTCACGAACCGGGTGCTCTGGGGCGACCTTCCGAGCGGCGAGGTCTTCTACGTGCCCGCCGACGGCTTGCAGGATGGGGGACAAGCCCCGATCCGAAGGGTGCTGTTTCGGGATGGCGAAGAGACGAGGACGTTTCTCGAGTTCGTCCAGGCGAAGAATGTCGAACAAGGCCGCGAGCCCACCCCACGTGCCGATCTTCACTTCGGGCGCGGGCCGGCCGGCCGGGTGTTCCTCCTGAACAAGTGGGATGGGGTGGTTCGGGAGGTCGTTCGCTAGCTCCGCACGTTGCTGACCCGAGCTCCACGCTCCTCATTCCATCCCATCACAATTCGACGCCCCTCGGCGGTGCAGCCCTTTTAGCATTCCGGTGCGCTGAGGTGTCACACCATAGAGATCCCTGAAATCACACATGCGTGAATCACTGCCGCGTGACCCTTTGTCATGAACGAAGAAGAGGAAACACCATGATTGGGAAGATCCAACACTGTGCCGTGTGGTTCGTGGGCCTGGCGTTCGTCATCCCTGTGGGCGTGTCTGGACAGACAGAGGAAGGTGCATACGAGGTCGGAACCGCCCTGCCTCCTCTGGGTCCCGGTCGTACGCCCGTCGATATCACGGTCGATCAGGCGATCGCGCGGGCTCTTGATCTCAATCTGGACATCCGGACGGCCAGGCTCGGCCCTGAGATCCAGAGATATTCTCTTCAGGCTGCGGAGGCCGCGTTCAGCACGACGCTGAATAGCACCTACGGCTACAACAACAGCACCGTCCCATCCACGAGCCAGCTCGACGGTGGCTTCCAGACCGAGACCGAGCGTCAGACGTTCAACGCTTCCATCGAGAAGAGCATGCCTTGGTATGGGGGTCGACTGAGCGCCGATTTCAACAATAATCGCACGGAAACGAACAACACGTTCTCCACCCTCAATCCCAGCTTCCGCTCCAGCGTCAGCTTGAACTACACCCAACCTTTGTTAGCGGGCTTCTCCACTGACAATCAGCGCGCTGCGCTCGAGACCCAGGCGATCCAGGGCGAAATCTCCAACATCGAACTGAGCCGACGGATCGCGATCATAACCAATCGCGTCCGAGTGGCTTACTGGGGTCTGCGGGCGACGATCGAACAGATCGAGATTCGCCGCCGTGACCTTGCCCAGGCCGAGGAATTGCTTCTACAGAACGGGATTCGGGTCCAGCTCGGCTCGTTGTCGGAACTTCAGGTGATCCAGGCGGAAGCCCAGGTAGCCAGCGCCGAACAAGCCCTACTCAACGCAGAGATTCAATGGCGCAACCAGGAGCTCATTCTCAAGCAACTCCTGATGAGTGGGGCCGGCGATCCGCTGTTGATTCAGACGTTGAATCCCACAGGTCTACCCGTCCTCGTCGAACAGGTCGTCAATATCGATGCCGCAGTCGCGACGGCGCTGGACCAGCGTGCCGACCTCAGGCAGACTCGGCAGCAGCGGGAGATCTCGGAGTTGGAGTTGGCCGTCACGAAAAACAACGTACGTCCTGACCTGAACCTGACCGCCGGGTACTCGCTCCAGGGAGTCGGCGGGAACGCTTTCGACCGGTTCGGCCTGGGTGGTGATCCGGTGCTGGTGGCCCCGGGGGGGTACTTCGACGGGCTCAGCTCCATCGCGGACCTGGACACGCCCACGTGGAATCTCACGCTGAACTTCTCCTACCCTATTGGAAACAGGGCTGCCAAAGCCAACCGGCAGCGCGCTGTGCTTCAGATAGAGCAAGCCGACATGGCCCTGAGGAGTCAGGAGTTGACCATCGTCACCGAGGTGACCGCCGCCGGCCTGGCGGTGAACGACAGCTTCCTGCTGTTGCAAGCAGCGCTGCGAAGCCGTGAGGTCTCCGAGCGTGCGGCTGAGGTCGAGGTGACGAGGTTCAACGTGGGAGCGTCCACCAACTACGAGGTCGCGCTCGCCCAAGCCCAGTTGACCGCGGCTCGGCTCTCGGAGTTGAGGGCCACGATCGACCACGTGAACGCCATTGCGGACTTCGACTTGGTGCAGTTCGTTGGCCGGTAGAGCCCGCTCTTTCTTGCGGTCTCGCACACCCTAGACGCACATTGGGCGGCCTGGCGCTTCACGAAAGTCCCGCCCGTCCCTCTCAACAGAGGAGAACTATGCGATTCGCGATTTTGGTGTTCCTGTGCGGATTATTCGCCCAGGGGTCCACCCCGGCGATCGTCTCCGCCCAAGCGCCAGACGAAGTGTATCTGGAGGAACTCACGTGGACAGAGGTACGGGACGCGTTGGCCGCCGGCACAACGACGATCATCATCCCGACCGGCGGGACCGAGCAGAACGGGCCTCACATGGTGTTGGGCAAACACAACTACGTCGTTCGCTACAAAGCGGGAGAGGTCGCTCGACGTCTCGGCGACGCGCTCGTGGCGCCCGTCATGGCCTATGTGCCGGAGGGAAATGTAGATCCGCCGAGCGGGCACATGCGATTTCCCGGTACGATCACGACACCGCCAGAAGTTTTTGAACTCGTGCTCGAATTTGCGGCTCGAAGCCTCAAGCAGCACGGGTTCTTCGACATCGCGCTACTCGGTGACAGTGGGGGCAATCAGACGCCGCAGGCCATCGTGGCCGAAAGACTCAACCGCGAGTGGGCGGGCACACCGGTCCGCGTGCATCACTTGACGGACTACTATCCGGGGCCGGGCGACGCTTGGCTGGTCACGCAGGGCGAACGCGAAGAGGATGTCGGCTCACACGCGGGGATGCACGATACCTCGAGCCTGATGTTTCTAAACCCCACCATGTTGCGATTCGACCAGCTTGGGCCACACACGAGCGGCGACGGCAGCGGGGTTGTTGGAAACCCCGCGCGCTCGACGGCCGCCTACGGTGAGCAGATCCTGGAGATGCAGATCGAGGCCGCGGTTGGGCAGATCCGGACGCTTCGGGAGAGCAGCAGGCGGTAGCTTCGACGACACGTCAAGAGAACGTGACGTCAATCATATGGCGCTCAGACTCCGGTCGCCGAGCCCAGCCCCATCGCACGCCGCCACGCGGCGATCTGTCCCAGGTGGTCCATCTCGTGCGACGTCATCATGAACACGATTTGGTCTCCTCTTGTCGGAAAGTAGTTGCGCGTCTTTTCGTTCGGGTGTGGTTCCGAGAGGAGCGCGGCATCGATGTTTTGAATCGCGACTGCGTTCTTGGCGTGCTTCTCCTCCAGGACTCTCAGCATCTCTTCCTTGGCCGGGTAGATCGACGCGTCACCCGAGGGCTCGCCGCCGGTCTTGAAGAGCTCGCTCCAACCCTCCGGCACGTCGGACTCGAGTCCCAAGAGTTCGCCGAGATAGTCGGCGGAGACCGCGAGATGGCCAAGCGTCCAAGCCGGATGATTGATCACACCCCCGGGTTGCGCGGCCATCTGCTCAGTCGACAGACCCTTCACCAGCCTGTCAGCGAAACGGAGGTTGAATCCGTAGAGATACGTCACGTGGTTGAGCATAGCAGCGTACTCCTCGAGATGAAGTTCGGCGATGGCGATGGCGATGGCGATTCCGCCCGACACGGCGTAAGCCAGAAAGATACGGCCGGTGCGTGCGTTCTCGAAGATCGCGGGGGTGGCGATGCTGCTTGACGTGGCCGATCGGTCCTCAGCTTCGTTCGTCCAACTCCGCCCAGCGCGTCAACGCTTCGTCGATCTCTTGGGGTAGCTCTTGCGATCGCTCTACTGCCGGCCGGATCTCCTCCTGTCTCTTCTGAAAAAACGAGCGTTCGGCGATCCGCTCATGGAGTTCGCTCAGTTCGGCCTCCATGACTTCGATCCGGGCCGGAAGCTCTTCCCACTCCCGTTTCTCGTTCCAAGTGAGTTTTTTCGGCTTTTCGCGCGCTTCGGGGCCCCCCGTACGGAGCGAACTGGGCCGTGCGCCCTTCCTTGCGGGCGGCTCCACCCTGGCGGCTACGGTCCGTTTCCAGTCGGAGTAACCGCCCACGAACTCTTCGACCACCCCGTCCCCCTCGAAAACGAGTGAGGACGTGCAGAGGTTGTCGAGGAACGCCCGGTCGTGGCTCACCACGAGGACGGTGCCGGCGTACTCCACCAGTCGCGCCTCGAGAAGCTCGAGGGTTTCGGTATCCAGATCGTTCGTGGGTTCGTCCAGCACGAGCACGTTGGCCGGCCTGCTGAAGAGCCGGGCCAGGAGCAGGCGGTTCCTCTCCCCACCCGACAGATTCCGCACGGACTCACGGGCCCGCTCCGCAGAAAAGAGGAAATCCTGTAGGTAGCCGATCACGTGCTTACGTTCGCCACCCAAGTCGATGTATTCGTTGCCCCCCGCGATGGCTTGGACGACCGTCTCCGATTCGTCGAGTTGCTCCCTGTGCTGGTCGAAGTAGGCGATATCGAGCGCGGTGCCGTGTTTTACTGAGCCGGATTGGGGAGCCAGCCGGCCCAGAAGAAGATTCAACAGCGTGGTTTTTCCACATCCGTTCGGGCCGATGATGCCCACCTTGTCGCCACGCACGATGGTGGTGCTGAGCCCGGAGACGATCGGCGTGCCATCGTACTCGAACGACACGGACTGCGCAGTGATGACCTTGGTGCCCGACCGCTCAGCTTTTTGGATATTCATATTCACGGTGCCCGCCCGTTCCCGACGGGCCGCCCGGTCCTTGCGGAGCTGCTCGAGCGCGCGCACCCGCCCTTCGTTCCGGGTTCTGCGTGCCTTGATTCCCTGGCGGATCCACACCTCTTCTCGCGCCAGCACCTTGTCGAAAAGTGCGCGCTCCTTCTCTTCTCCCTCGAGGAGCTCTTCTTTCCTCTGCAAGTACGTGGGGTAGTCACACGCCCACGAGTGCAAGTGGCCCCGATCCAGCTCGACAATGCGCGTCGCCAGCCGTTGTAAGAATGTCCTGTCGTGGGTGACGAACAGAAGGCTTCCCCTGAAGCGCGCCAGGAAGGACTCCAGCCACTCGATGCTCTCGACGTCCAGGTGGTTGGTAGGCTCGTCGAGAAGAAGCACGTCGGGCTCGGCCGCGAGCGCACGGCCGAGGAACGCACGCCTCTTTTGTCCGCCTGAAAGTTCTGAAAACACCTTGTCCGGTTCTAAATGGAGGACGGAGCATAGGCGTTGGACGTGGTGATCCTCTTGCCTGGCCGCCTCGAGCCCGGCCCGGATGACCGTATCCACGGTCCCGGTCACATCGGCTTCAATTCGCTGCTCGAGTAGAGCCACCCGGCGGCCGGATTCATAGATGACCGATCCGCTGTCCACCAGCATCTTTCCGGCCAGCAATTTCAACAGCGTCGATTTGCCCGTGCCGTTTCGACCCAATAGACCGACGCGTTCGCCCCGCTCGATGTGCAGGGTGGCGTTGTCCAGGAGCACGTGGTCCCCGTACGCCATTTCAAGATTCTGTGCGCTGATGAGGGCCATGAGGTCGGGATGCAGTGTGGGGTGGGGAGTTGTAGACTCAGGATAGGTAACACTTTTTTCACCGTTCCCGTCCGCTTCGACTCGGGCCGCCTTACTTCGGCAGGCGCTGGACCTCCCCTGCCTTCAGGGAAATTTCCCTATTCTCGTCGCTCATGCCCGGCAGGGTGCCCCAGACGTGCGCGCCCTCGAGACCGCCGACCATGTCGACGTCGAGTTTGTAGTTGACCCGCACGGTTTGGCCGTCCCCAAGTATTTCGAGGCGCCGTCCGTCTTCGTACCCGATGTTGAAGCCGGGCCCGCCGCCCACGACCTCCCAAATGGAGAAGTTGTCGGAGATCCCGTACATGATGCCGACGGCGGCTGCCCCGAGCTCGAAGGCCCGCTCCACCGATTCCTCATTTCGGAGCGAGTGGTTGATCTCGCCCGGAAGTGGGATGTCCTGGATGAGCACGGCTTTGCCCTGGACGTCCTTGCCCACGAAGTCGGCCGGGAGTCCCTGTCCGGCCCAGATCAGCTCCCACTCCAGCCCCTGTGAGGGGGTGGAGTCGCCCAGTCGGGCCGGCCGGGCGGACTCGAGTTGGAACGACTGGCCGCCACTCGTGAAGGTGATCTCGTACGACTGGGGGTGCCACTGGGTCGGAAGCTGCATCCTCTCTCGGCGGATGTCCTCGAGCCCGTACTGACGGAAATAGTCCTCAAGCCAATCCTGAGCGGCGACGTGTCCCGCTGTTCCGGCGTTGCGCCCCCAGAAGACGTTCCCGCTATCGCGGTCATCCAGGGAGATGTCGACGACCTCGCGGAGGTACTCCTTCATTTCGTCGCCGCGCAAACTGAGGTATCGCTGGTCGTCGGCGTGGATGGGGACACGCAAGTAGGCGTCGTCCCGAACGTACCCGAGCGGGTCCAGCAGTGGCTGACCCAGCGGGTTCCCGAGCCCGGTCCCACGTGGATTGGTCGGACGGGCCGACGATTGGGCTGCGACCTCGGGGGCGATCGGGGCTTGAAGGAGGAGCGACACGCCGTAGTCGAACGTGAGACCAATTTCGAGTCAGGATGGGAGGGTGCAACCGACCGTGTCAACAATGAGCCGAGGGTCGCGGGGCTCAATCGCCGTCGGCTCGCCGTCGACACGCGATCGACACGCCGTCGATATCTCGTGTCGGGGCATCTTGTGTCGCGGCATCTTGTCTCACAGCTCCTTCCGCGCCACCGTCCACCTGCGCGGCCTTGCTGAGGGTGCTCTACAACGGAGTTGTGAGATGGGCTTTTGGGACTTTACCTGGCGGTACGGGGCCGGTTTTTTTCCTCTTTACGGTTTGTACATGATGGGGCTTCGCTTTCGGGTGGTACGCGCCCAGGTCCTCCGCCTCGTTTTTTCGGGCGCCAACGTTGTGCTCTTGGGATATTTGGTCTACCTGGGTGCGTCCAGTGGGGGCGTGGGACTTCTGCGTTCGGTCACTCACGTCTTCGGAGCGATGTTCACCGTTCTGGGCTCGGTCTACGTGGTGCTCCTCGTGGCATCCCGCGCCAGCGACCAGGTATCGACCACGAACGAGTAAACGAGCAGAAGCAGGGCCGAGGCCGCGAAGGTGGTGGCCAGCGTCGGCGGGATCACGGGGGCCAAGCAGCTCACGAGTACGACGCCTTGCACCGCACAAATCACATTTCGCCGTCGGCTGGGCGGCAGGGCCCCCTGTAGTGTCGGCCACAAACGCCCCGCGAGTACAAAAAAGTACCGCAGCCCGCCGATGAGCAGGACCCAGGACCCCACCTTCGCACTCCGCCAAACCAACGCCGACAGAGCGAGGAGCAGGAACGCGTCCAGTTCCATGTCGAAGCGGGCCCCGAATCTGCTCCCCGTGCCGGTTCGGCGGGCGAGAGGTCCGTCGAGCCCGTCCAGCGCGAGCGCCAGAGCGGACAACGCCACGATCCACCAATAACCCGTTTGGGTGATCCCTCCAGGTACGAGCGAAGGCGCCCGGAGCGGCAGCACCGCGAGGGGCAACACCAGAGCGGCCCGCGCCAACGTCAAACGGTTGGCCGGTCCGAGACCACGGCCCGGGTGGCCGGGCGGCAGCTTTGCGAGCAGTAGAGCGCCGAGCGCGGCGTACGGTACGACCGATAGAAGCGTGTGGCTGGTCGGAAGGGCGAGCATCCAGCAAGTTGCGAGGGATACGGCCACGAGAGGTATGAGGCCCAGCGCCACGTCGCCCAGCGGCGACGAGGGTTTATCATTGCGGATGGGGGACCGAGGTGTCGGCGTGGGTTGACTCATAGGACCGACATTAACTAGAAGGCTGTTGAAGAAGTACAGTGGGTCGCGCGACCCGCGCCCAAGGGCACGGGTGCCCCGGCGCTTGTGCGCGTTCAGACAAGGAACGACGACGAGTCGTAGCTTGGCTACGGCGAGGAGGAGAGACGCGTGCCGAGAGACGCTCGCCAATTTTGGATCCGCGCACCGGGGTGCGGAGAAGTCGTCACATCGGAGCTCGCTCCCGCCGAGCCCGACCACGTGCTCGTGCGCGCGCGCTTCTCCGGGATCAGCCGGGGTACCGAATCGCTGGTCTTTCGCGGCGAAGTCCCGCCGTCCCAATACGAGGTCATGCGTGCGCCGTTCCAAGAAGGCGACTTCCCTGGACCAGTGAAGTATGGGTACAGCAGCGTGGGGGAGGTACTCGAGGCGCCGGACGGTCCACTCGTAGGAAAGCGCGTTTTCTGTCTCTACCCCCATCAGGACGTGTACCGGGTGCCAGTGGGGGCCGTGCATGTCCTACCGGAGGGTCTACCCCCAGAGCGTGCCGTCCTTGGCGCGAACATGGAAACCGCCCTCAACGCCGTGTGGGACGGACGGCCTTCGCCGGGTGATCGGATCGTCGTGATCGGCGGTGGGGTGGTCGGGCTGCTCGTTGCATGGCTATGCCGGAGGATCCCGGCGGCTCGGGTCAGCCTCGTGGACGTCGATCCATCCCGGGAGGACGTGGCCCGGGGCTTGGGGTTGGAATTCGACGATCACGCCCCGGCTGGCGCGGACGCGGACGTCGTTTTCCACGCGAGCGGAAACCCGGATGGGCTCCAAGCCGCTCTCTCGGTGGCGGGCCTCGAGGCCACGGTGGTCGAGTTGAGCTGGTACGGGACGAGGTTGGTTCCACTCCCGCTGGGGGAGGCTTTCCACTCCCGCCGGCTCACGCTTCGAAGCAGCCAAGTCGGCCGGATCCCCGCGGACCGGGCTGCTCGCTGGGACCACGCTCGCCGGATGGGCGTCGCGCTTCACCTCCTTTGCGACGAACGGCTCGACGCCCTCATTTCAGGGGAGAGCGACTTCGAGACGCTCCCAGAGGTCATGGTTAGCCTTGCCGAAGACGGGCGGGGGGTCCTTTGTCATCGCATTCGCTACACCTGTCCCTGATGGCGGCCCGGAGCCGCCCGGAGAACGACCATTGTACAGCCTGAACGTTCGTGATCACTTCATGATTGCCCACAGCTTCAAGGGCGAAATTTTCGGACCGGCCCAGCGGCTCCACGGAGCCACCTACATCGTTGACGCCACTTTTCGGCGTGACCCGCTCGACAAAGACGGTTTGGTCGTCGACATAGGACTTGCGAGCTCCACGCTGAAAGAACTCCTCGCGGAGCTCGACTTCCGGAACTTGGACGAAGAGGCCGCGTTCACCGGGCAGAACACGACGACCGAGTTCCTCGCTCGCACCATTTTCGACCGGCTCGTCGCGGCGATCCGCGATGGCCGCCTCGGAGACGAGGCGCACGGCATCCAGCGACTGAACGTGACGCTTCACGAGTCGCACGTTGCATGGGCTTCCTTTGAAGGAGCGGTTTGAGCGTACAGCATCTCCACCTGATCGCCCCTGGACCGCTCGACCAGCGGACGGGGGGCTACCTCTACGACGCCCGGATCGCCGAGGGACTGACGGCGTTGGGTTGGACGGTGATCTCCCACGGGCTCGAGGGCCGCTTCCCTGAGGGCGACGCGCTTGCGGAGTCCAGCCTCGCGGACACCCTCGCGGGGATCCCCCACGGCGCCCGTGTGGTGCTGGACGGTCTCGCGATGGGTGCGCTTCCGAACCCCCTGAAGGCTCATCGAGGCCGACTTCGCTTGATCGCTCTCGTTCACCATCCTCTAGCCGACGAAACGGGGTTGGACGGCGACGAGCGCGCACGCCTCAGTCGGCTGGAGAGCGAGTCTCTGGGTCACTGCGCTGGGGTGGTCGTAACGAGCCCGTTCACCGCGCGCCGCCTGGAGCCGTACGGTGTCCCGGCTTCTCGCGTCCGAGCCGTGCCGCCCGGAACGGAGCCGGCGCAGGCCGCGGTGGGCCCTGCGGCCGGCGGGACTCCCCGCTTGGTGTGTGTGGGCACCGTCAGCCCCCGAAAGGGTCAGGACGTGCTCGTTCGCGCCCTCGCCGCCGTCTCCGACCTTCCATGGAGCTGCACCTGCGCGGGGGGGCTGACGCACGCGCCCGAATTTGCGGACTCGGTGCTCAAGCTGGTAAGGACTCTGGGTCTGGAGGACCGGATCGACTTCCCCGGGGAGCTCGGTGCCACGGACCTCGACTCGCTCTATCACACGGCTTCGCTTTTTGTGCTCGCGACCCACTACGAGGGCTACGGGATGGTGCTGACCGAGGCCCAGGCTCGCGGGCTCCCCATCTTGAGCACGCGCGGGGGGGCGGTGCCGGACACCGTACACCCCGAGGCGGGCGTTCTGGTGTCCCCGGGGGACGTACGGGCTTTGTCGGACGCGCTCCGAGAGCTGCTTGCCGGTGCGGCGGGCGCTGCGAGGAGGGTGAAACTCGCGGCTGGATCACTCCGCCACGGCCGCTCTCTCCCCACTTGGAGCGCCGCGGCGCAGGCCTTCGAGCGTGCCGTTGAGGAGCTGACTCGAGGTGCGGAGCGGAACCCAGGGTGAGTGACGAGACGTTCACCAGCGATTGGTTGGCCCTCCGCGAGCCGGTGGACCATCGATCTCGGGACGCCGATCTCGTGGCCTCCCTGGCCAAGTGGTGGAGGTCCTTTCCGAGCTATCGGGTGCTCGACTTGGGCAGCGGCACCGGTTCCAACCTCCGCTACCTCGCGCCCCGGCTTGGCGAGCAGCAGGAGTGGACGTTGGTGGACCGGGACGGAGCCTTGCTCGACCGGGCGCGGGGCGCGGCCGTTTCAGTCGCCGGGGTGGCCCGAGTCGAACGCGTGCTCGGTGAGCTGGACCAGGAAGGCTTGAGGCTCGCGCCTTCAGCCGACCTCGTCACGGCTTCCGCGCTCCTCGACCTGGTGACGGGCGAATGGATCGAACGGCTTGTCGGGGCGTGCCGAGCCGCCGGAAGCGCAGCCCTGTTCACGCTCACTTGGGATGGCACGATGCGTTGGGACGAAGCGGATCCCGGTGACGCGCTTGTTGCCGATGCCGTGCGCAGTCATCAACTGCGGGACAAAGGGTTGGGGCCAGCGCTCGGTCCGGAGGCCGGCCCCGCGGCGGAACGCCTATTCGTCGCCGCTGGATACGACACCGTGATCCGACCCAGCCCTTGGCGCCTGGGTCCTGAAACCGCTTCGTTGGCTCGCGCGCTGGTCGACGGATGGGGAGCCGCGGCCTTGGAGCAGTGTCCCAACAGAGCCACGTCCATCCGGGCTTGGACGGAGCGCCGCCGCGCTTCGACCGCCTCGGACTTCGCGCTGGAGGTTGGGCACGTGGACCTGCTGGCGCTTCCGCCGCGGTGGGAGGTTCCGTGATGATCATCGTCCTCGCTCCGGGGGCGGGCGTTCCGTGATCCCCCGCGTCGTTCGCGCTGGGGTGAGCCTCTCGCTTCTAGCCGTGCTGGCTTGGGTTCTAGACGCCGGTGCCTTGCTCGACCGGCTCGCCGGTTTCGATGCGCGCTGGGCGCTCTTGGCAATCGCGATCTCGCTTCCACAAGTCGTGATCCTCGCCTTCCGGTGGCAGTTCACGGCGGGCCGGTTGGGGCTGCACCTGCCGTTCGGCACCGCCGTACGGGAGTACTATCTCGCGATTTTTCTCAATCAGGTTCTTCCGGGCGGTGTCGTAGGGGACGTTTCTCGAGCTTGGCGCCACGGACAGGCGGGACCGGAGCGACGTGTGGGCCCTGCCGCTCGAGCCGTGATTTTGGAGCGCGCTTCCGGGCAAGTGGTGGTGGGTGCGGTCGCGGCTCTCTCCTTCGCGAGCTTGCCGCTCGCGTTTGGTGTGTTCCCTACGACGCTTGGACTCGCCGTCGGCGGGATCGGGGTCGCCCTGCTGGCTGCCTACTTCGTATTCCGTCGTTGGCCGCGCTCGGGTCTGCTGGCCAGCATCGGGCAGGACGTGCACACCGCGCTGCTGGCGCGAGACGCCCTACCTACACAACTCATCACCTCCAGCCTGGTCGTGGGTACGTTCTTCGCGACCTACGTCGTGGCCGCGCGCGCGGTGGGCGTGACGACCCCGCTGTTGACGCTGCTGCCCTTGGTCGCCCCCGTCCTGCTCAGCATGCTCGTCCCGGCGACGGTGGCGGGGTGGGGGGTGCGCGAAGCGACTGCGGCGGCCCTCTGGGGTGCGGTCGGCCTCACTGTCGTGGACGGGGTGGCGATTTCGGCCGCGTACGGGATCCTGGTGTTGATCTCCAGCCTCCCGGGGGCCGTGGTCCTTCTCGGCGGAAATCGAGCTCAGCGGAAATCGAGGTCGAAAAGCACGTCATCCCCCAGAAGCACATGACGACACGGGGCACGTAGCGCCTGGTCGAGGGTCTCGATCTCCGGCAGGGTAATGCCCGCCCTGCCTGAGCCCATTAAAATCGGTGCGACGGTCAAATGGAGCCGGTCGAGCACGCCGGCTGCGAGGAACCTCGACACGGTGACCCCTCCCCCCTCCACCAGCACGCGCCGAAGGCCGAGGGCGCGGAGCGCTTCCAGAACGGCCTCCGGCGCGAAGCCCTCCGGACCGGACACTGGAAGCGTGAGAATCTCCGGGGCTCGGTGCCCCCGCTTGGGCTTTGCTTCCACCAGTGTGTTGCTGCCGCTCGCCCGCGTCACGGCGCGCCGCACCACGAGCGTCCGGGCGGCGCGGTCCGTGAACACGGTACGGTCTTCCCCGAGGCGACCGTCCGGATCGAGCACCACCCGGACGGGATCCTCCCCCTCTACCTCGCGCACAGTGAGCCTGGGATCGTCGTGCGCAACGGTGCCGGCTCCCACGACCACGGCGTCGACCAGAGCACGAAGCCGATGGACCCGTCGTATGTCTTCGGGTCCGGTGATGTAGTGGGACCTCCCGCTCACGGTCGCGATCCGGCCGTCCAGGCTCTGGCCGAGTTGTCCGATGACGAGATCGGGGCCCCGGGCGAGAGGCAGATAGAGGTCGAGCACCTCTCGAGCGGCCGGCGTGGGTGTGGCCGATGCCGCCCAGGATTCGGAATCCTGTAAATCCAGCCAAATCTCTTGGCGTGTGGGATGAACGACTCGACGAGGCCCGGCTACCACGACGATGGGTGGCAGAGCGGTTGGTGGCACGGCGGCCCGGACCAACGCCCAAGCGGCGGCTTCGTCCAACTCGGCGCTTACGTCAGCCAACCCGATTCGTCGTTTTGCTGGGACGGCTCGATTGAGCGTGAACCCTGTTTGCGGGGGATGGCTCGATGGAGTGCCAACCCTTTCCGAAGTCGTTCATGGGGTGTCCACCTCGAGGTAGTCCAAGGGAAACGCCCTCGCGTCCTCGATCACCTCGGCGAGGACCGCCCCGTAGTGCGAGACAAAGCGGGCCCCTAGCGCATCATCGGCTAGGGTCGCGTCTCCGACCACGCCGCTCGGGTTTAGGTCTCCAGCGAGCCAAGAGAACGAGGCCGCACCCTCGGGAGCCAAATGGCGTAGCGTATCCTCCATGTCCTCGCCGAAGGAGCTGAACCGAGCCGCTTCGGACGGCCGCACCAGATCCGGCCGGAGGTGCATCATCATGGACGTCTCCACGGCTCCGCCATGGATGCCATGACGCCACTCCTCTTCCGGGAGGTCTACGTCTTTCGGTCGGGAAAAACGGAACCAACTCGCGTGTACGACCAACATCCCCAGCTCGTCGCGCAGCCTGAGGCCAGCTGCATATAGAGCGTGCCGGTTCCCTCCGTGGCTGTTGCTCAAAACGAGCCGTCGCACTCCAATTTGTGCGAGGGCCTCGCCGGTCGACTCGATGACGGCGGCGAGCTGGTCGGGCTCCAGAGAAAGTGTACCCGGGAAGCGTGCGTGCTCTCGGCTGCAACCGATCGCCTGAGGCGGCAGCGCCCACGCTGGAAAGCCCTTCGGAAGCCGTTTGAATGCCTCAGCTAGTAAGCCGAGCCCGATATCGAGATCGGTCGAGAGGGGAAGGTGAGGTCCGTGTTGTTCGATTGCCGCGACCGGCAGGATGACCACCGGATCGCTCGACTCGATCGCGTCCGCCTCGACCGTTGTAAGCGTCTGCCACCAGCGGATCGGCCCCTCAGCCAAGGCGCGAACCCTCGGTGTCCTGGGAGAGTCCGTCTCCGTCTTCTCTCAGTCGGGCGTAGACATCCCCCGATGACACACTCCCTCGGCCGCCTCTGAGCCAAGAGACCATATCATCCGCCGCGAGCCACTGCTTCGACATGAATTTCCTTTCCTCACCGTTAACCGCGTTGAATTCGTACCCACCCAGCACTTCCAGCCTACGTACGCACGCCTCCGCGACCTCGAGGGCCCCCACCACGAACTCGATCGAGAGCGCCGGGATGCGGTGGCTCAAGCCTGCCAAAACCTCCGCCTCGTACCCCTCGACGTCGATTTTGCAGAAGCGGGGGACGCCGTACTGCTCGATCAACGCGTCCAGGGTCGTCACCGGCACGTCAATAGAATCGTTCCAGCGGACGCCACGGAAGTCGGGGTTCCGGCCGGTCAGGGCGCCGGGCCACTCTTCGGCCAAGGACGACATACTCGGCGTGCGGTGGCTCAAGGCCAAGACGGCTTTGCCAGCCACTCGCCCTACGGCCTCTGCCCGAATCGAGACGTTCCGTCGGTGCCCCACCAACCGCACGAGCCAGCGCCGCACGGCGGGTTGGGGCTCGAGGGCCACGACCCGCGCGCCCAGCTTCTGGAACGCCGCGGTACGGTCGCCGAGGTGGGCCCCGACGTCGAAGGCGAGATCCCCGGCGCCGAGGAAAGGGCGGTACAGCTTCCTGAGCCCGCGCTGCCGGCCCGGTCGCCAATAGATGACCAGCGAGCGGACCAGCCCGAGCCACCGCTCAACTCTGCGCCACACTACTGTCTCCTCCCTCGGCTCTTCCCTCGGCCCGTCCCCCGGGGCCTCCCCCCACCTTCGGATCCGGCCTGGACTCCGCGCGCCGGGCCCCAAACGGCGGCCACATCCGTGCCATCGTCCCGTCCCCCAGTACCAAGTGGTGTCGCAGCACCTCTCCCACGTGGACGGCCACCATAGCCACCAACACGAAGGTCGAGAACCGGTGTACGAGCGACGCCCACTTCGCCACCCCGGGCATCAGGGGCAGCAGCGTCGGAAGGCCGAGCGCATCCATCATCTCGATGGGGAAGCCATCGCCGACGACGTGTACGTATCCACTTCCCGCCACCACGACCAGAACCGCATAGATGACCCAGTGCGCCGTGGTCGCCATACGCCGCTCCAACTCCGGGATGGTCTCCGACATCGGCGGCGCCGGGTGGGTCAGCCGCCAAAGCACCCGGGCCACGACGACCAGGAGCAGCACGACGCCGAGCCCTTTGTGCAGGACGAAGAGCCGATCGATCGACTCTTGCCCGAGCGCCGGCGCAATCATCGCGATACCCGCCGGGATCTGCACCAACACGAGTAGCAAGACCAACCAATGGAAGATCCGGGCGCCGGCACCAAAACCTGCCGTCACCACCGTTCGTTCGTCACTTGTCACGCTCCCTCCTTCGTCGGTAGTGTAGCGGAGCCGGGTGTGCCGTCGCTGAACGCACCCACGAACCATTCGCGGAACTCATCCATTCGGGGAGGCGAATTCTTCGGGTCCGGGAAGGCCCCGGAGAGGAAGCCCCACTCGAAAAAGGGCTCGAGGAGGACAGGATCGCTCGCGATCACGTGCACCGGAACGTCGGGGTCGCTGGCTCCGGTCACCCACGGAGCCGCTTGATGGTCCCCGAGCACGATCAGGAGGGTGCTCTCGTCGAGGAACCGTTCGGCGAATTCCGCCATGACTTGCAGCGAGTAGTCGAGCGAGCGGGTGTAGCCGTCGCGCAGAGCCTGGACGTCCCACCAGAGCTCCTCAGGCGGATACCCGTCTTCTCGGTAGGGTTCAAAAATCGCTCCGTCTCCCACGGAGTCCCAGTCCACGAGGGGCAGGACGGGAGTCCAGGGTGCGTGGCTGCTCACCATCGCCGCTTCGACGAACAGGGGAGCCTCCGCCTCCCGAACGACCTCCCCGAGGAACGACCAGGTGAACTGGTCCGGAATGGTGACCCAATAGAGCGGCGGGCCGGCGTATGGGATGGACGGCCGGGTGTACACGTCGTCGTAGCCGATCCGTAGGGCCTCGGGCCATGCCGTGGTAATGGCGGGCATCACGGTCGCTGTGCGGTAGCCGGCTCGACGGAAATCGTCCACCAACGTCTCCCGGTCGCTTGCGATCAGAAGGTCGTAGCGGAGCTGATTTTCGAGCCAGAGCCCGGTGAGCATGGTCCCGTGCGCGTACCACGACTGCCCACCCCGGGTGGGGGAGGCGAGCTCGCCGGTCGCCATGTGGAGGCCGGCACCCTCGATTCGTGCCGCGGTCGTATCCAAACGCGCCCGGATGGTTGCAGCGAACTCGGGGTCTTCGAGCGCCGCCATCCCGTAGGACTCGATGTACGTCGCCACGACGTTGCGCCCCCTCAGCTTCGAGAGTAGCCCCGGCTGGTCCGCGAATCCACCGGGCCTCTCCAGCTCGACCGCGAACACCTCCCGCTCCTTCGCGGTCGCCTGAAACTGCTCCGCCTGGCCGAGGACGAGCGAGATAACAGGCGTGACCACCCGCTCTCGGACGGGGTCGACGCCGCGACCGATCAGGACGAGCCCCAGCCCTGCCACGATGAGTCCCCCTCCGAACCGCGGGACGAGTCCCGTAAGGGTTTTCTTCCGGTTTGGCGCCGCCGGCGTCAAAAGCCACGCGATCACAAACGCCGACAGGGCGAACGAAACGGCGATCGCCCCGAAGCCGAACAGCGTCCGCGCCAACCCGGAATTCCCGACGGCGAGGTCGTAGACGGCGGTCACGAGGTAGAGGTCCAACGAGAGGTTGAGCGGGCGCCCCAGGCTCACCTGCATCACGAGGTCGGCGAGCGCTGTAAGGGCGAACAGCACGACCACACCAGCCAGGATCCGGGCCAGCCCGCGGCTCCACCACCGCGGTGGCGTGAGCGCCATCCCGCCCACGATCAGCGCCGCCTCGATGGAAAGCCAAGGGGGCGTTGGAGCGTGCGTCACGGCGGCCGACAGCCACGACGGACCCATGAGCAGCCCATTGACAAGCACCCATGCGGACACGAGCCTGATCATCTCAATTGAGTACCTCATCGGCCGGAGTCCCGCAGGTGCATCATTCGCCCCGGCCCCGTAGCTGGCGTCGGGGACGAACCGCGGAGCGGTGCCCCGAACCACGACGCTCGGTTCGGGGCACCCGCTGGCCCCACCATATCACCTGACTGAATGGCGCACAAAGCGGAACGTGGACTCTTCGAGCTCAAGCAAGGTCGGGCTCTTTGTGTGACCGATGTGCCCCAGGGTGTATGTACGCTGGTCGCCACGGTCGAGGGCCTCGTCGCCGATCGGCTGGAGCAGCTCCGCTCGCTCGACGCACCACTTCGATTGGTCGTGACCCAACATCGTGCTCGGGCGATGGGGATCGTGATGAACGAAGACGAGCCGAACGTCAGCCTCAGGCTCGGCGCAGGCGAAACACCCGAAACGATCCGGGGACTCGCGACGGCGCGTAGGGTCGCCCAGTCCGCGACTCCCTTTCGCTTCGACGCCCGAGCGGCAACCGACGCGGAATCAGCCGGGCTGGCGCTCACCCGATTCGGTCGTCTCCTTCCGGCTGTGGTGAGCGTGGAGGTCGATCCGGACCAGCCGGTTCTTTCGTGCTGGATCGAGGACGGGACGACCCTCCTCGTCTCGCCCGCGGAGGCCCATGACGCCATGGCCTGGTCCGGAATCGAGATCACCAGCGTGGCCGAGGCGTCTGTCCCCCTAGCGGACGCTGAGAACGCCCGATTCGTATTTTTCCGCGAACGTGGGAGCTTCTTGGAGCACATCGCGGTCCTCATCGGCGTTCGCGACAACTGGCCCGATCCGGTGCCCGTGCGGCTCCACTCTGCTTGTCTCACCGGAGACCTGTTCGGCAGCCTTCGTTGTGACTGTGGGGAGCAACTTCGCGGGAGCTTGAAACACTTCAAGAATCGGGGCGGCGGCGTGCTCGTTTATCTGGCCCAGGAGGGCCGTGGGATCGGATTGGGCAACAAGATCCGGGCTTACACGCTCCAGGAGGAGGGGCTGGACACGGTCGACGCCGACGGCGTGCTGGGCTTTGGGGCAGACGAGCGGCGCTACGACGCGGCGGTGGCGATCCTGAGTCACTTAGAGATCACCCGCGTCGAACTCCTCACCAACAACCCTGACAAGGTGAGGGCGGTCAAGGAGGGCGGCATCGATGTCACTGAACGAACGCCCCTGTTCGGTGGGATCAACCGCCACAACGTGCGCTACGTCCAGACCAAAGCAGACCGTTCGGGCCATTGGTTGATGGACATGATCTCGCAGCCCGTCACGCGGGATTAGGCGCCGGGCCATCCCGGCGGCAGTGACCCGGCGTATGAGCCTCCCCCCCCCCCCCAGCCCCCCCCTGGCCCCCCCCAGGGGGGACGGCAAGTTCTTGGCGGGGGGGGGGCGCGCCCTTCCCACCAAAGGGGG
>Ga0114996_10002473_pt1 | contig 23985 bp, 15 predicted proteins | sample ArcticOcean_MG_C_4_FD_87039 | JGI IMG/M metagenome (GOLD analysis project Ga0114996, IMG submission 87039) | Marine microbial communities from western Arctic Ocean - ArcticOcean_MG_CB4_134 | ecosystem: Environmental > Aquatic > Marine > Oceanic | place: Arctic Ocean: Canada Basin | collected... | reverse complement strand
GCGAGATCAACTGATCCCGATCGAGTTCCATCTCCGGCACCCTGTCCATGCCGGAGTCTTACCAAATTCTCGAATCTGCGCCAGCATCTGTTTTGCAGAATGGACATCCACGGTCCCCGACACATACCACGGTATCAAGCAACAGCCGTTGACGGGTGTCGCTATGAACTATTCGTTTGACAACCCCGATGCCCCCAACGCGAAGAAAGTCCAATACTACGAGATGTTCGGCAACCGCGCAATCTGGACGGATGGCTGGAAGGCGGTGACGTTACACGGCCATCGAATGCCGTGGGTGGTCAATTCCGTCTCCCGATTTGAGGACGATGTCTGGGAACTCTACAACGTCGCCGAGGACTTCTCCGAGAGCACAAATCTTGCCGACAAACACCCGGAGAAACTTGAAGAATTGAAGAAGCTCTGGGACGAAGAAGCCGTCAAGAACAATGTCTACCCACTCTATGACGACATGATCAAGCGGATGGCCAATATCAATAACATTCTGTTCGGCGACCAGAAAGAATTCGTCTACTTCGCCCCGGGGGCCGTTCGAATTGCCGAGAAAGCTTCAGTCCCGGTTAAAAACCGCTCGCACACAATCGAGACCACAATTGATCTCAACGGTGGAGAAGAAGGCGTGATCGTTTCCTGCGGCGGGATGACCGGCGGCTACACGATGTACGTCAAAGATAGCATGCTGCATTTCGACTACAACTTCCTGGACGGCGTTCACTATCATCTGACTTCCAAAGAGTTGCCCAAGGGAGAAACCGATCTGAAGTTCAACTTCATCCTGACCAAGCCATTCGGAGGCACGGGCGAGTTGTACGTGAACGGTGAAAAAGTTGATGAAACCGAAATGCCCAAAATGCACATCAGCACCTATTCCCTAGCGGAAACATTCGACGTGGGTCTCGACAACGGCACGCAAGTCGACAAGGCGTACGAGGGCGGACCGTTTCCTTTCACGGGTGATCTCGATCGAGTCACAATCACGTTGACCGATTGAGCATCGGGTTGAATATCGGAGCAGCCCCTCGATGTGTTCGACCCTGTCGAAAGCACCGTGCGTTGATTGGGGGGGCGTTAACCTTACCCCCTTTCATGGATCCACACCGAGTGAGAGAACCTCAGCCGTCCAGTGCAGCCAGGCGGCCTTTGCTGTCGCCGATGGAATCGACTTTTGCACCGGCGCGGTCGAGCATGGAGAGGAAGAGGTTGTTCAGCGGGGTTTCGCTGTCCATTTTGATGTGACGGCCGGTTTGGATTGTGCCGCCGCCTTTGCCGGCCAGCAGGACCGGCAAGTCGTCATGGTTGTGGCGGTTGGCATCGGAGAGGCCGCTGCCGTACATCAGCATGCAGTTATCCAGCAGCGTGCCTTCGCCTTCCTTGATGGCCTTGAGTTTGCCGAGGAAGTAGCCGAACTGCTCGACGAGGAAACGGTCGATTTTGGTGATGTCGGCCATTTTCTTTTCGTCGTTGCGGTGGTGCGACAGGCTATGCCAACCGTCTTTCACACCGACCATTGAATAGCTACGGTTGGCCCCGGCGTTGGCCAGCATGAAGGTGGAAACGCGGGTGGTGTCGGTCTGGAAGGCGAGTACCATCAGATCGTACATCAGGCGGATGTGTTCGGTCTGGTCGCGGGGCATGCCTTCGGGGATGTCGAACTCGGGAACCTCGTGCCGTTTGGCGGCCGAGCGTTCGATCCGCTGTTCGATCTCGCGGACGCTGGTGAAATACTCGTCGATTTTCTGGCGGTCGGTTGCGCCGAGTCGATTCTTGAGTTGTTGCGCGTCTGCGCGCACCAGATCGAGAATACTCTTGCGGTACAGTTCTCGTCGCTGGCGTTTCTTTTCGTCCTTCTGGTTCACGCCGAACAGCCGTTCGAAGGCGAGTCGCGGATTGATTTCCTTGGCCATCGGCGTGGTGGCTGTTTTCCAGGAAACGTTGGACGAATAGGCGCAGCTGTAGCCCGAATCGCAGTTACCCGCGTTGCGGCCGCGATCGACACCCAACTCCAATGATGGCAGCCGAGTTTTCTTGCCGATCTCGGCCGCTGCCATCTGATCGACGGAAATACCGACTTTGATATTTGCACCCGATGTTTTCACCGGATGTGCTCCGGTCAGGTAAGTGGATGCACAACGGGCATGGTCGCCGGGGCCGTCGCCTTTGGCGCGGCCATTGTCTTGTGCCAGCCCGGAAATGACATTGAAATCGCCACGGAAATCCTTGAGCGGTTCGAGCGTATGCGACAGCGTGTAGTCGGCCCCTTCGCCCTCGGGTTTCCAGTTGGGCATAATCGCCCCGTTGGGGAAGAAGATGAACGCCATTCGCACCGGCGCGGCTGTGGCGGTCTCGGCGGCAGCGGCTGCCGACAGCATTAAACCGGGCTGCATACATTCCAGCATCGGCAGCGCCATCGATGCGCCGAGACCTTTAAGAAATGTACGGCGTCGCAATTGGGTGCTTACGGTCACTCGTTCTCTCCTTGATCGCCACGTCGCATTAAGAACGGGCGGCTATTAACTATTTCGACCACAAACGCCGAGAAGCGGTAGTCGTTTCGGGCGGCATTGCTGACAATTTTATCAACGGCACACTTATCGTAAAACTCCAATCCCCGCCCGATTGCGTAGGTGAGGAGTTTTTCGGCCACGCAGCGTGCGAATTGCCGATCGCGGCGGCTGAGAATTTCGATCAGTTCGGCCGGCGATTTGAACGTCTCTCCACTCGGCAGTTTGCCTGCTGGGTCGATTGGATGCTTGCCGTCTTTTTCGCGCCAGCTACCGATGGCGTCGAAGTTTTCAAATCCGAAACCGATGGCGTCCATTGTGACGTGGCATGAAGCGCAGGTTGGGTTGCTGCGATGCAGCGCCATTTGTTCGCGGAGCGAGGCATCGGGATTCGCTTTTGCGGTCTCTTCCAGCGGGGGGACGTTGGCCGGCGGTTCCGGCGGGGGCGTTCCCAGAATGTTTTCCATAATCCACTTGCCACGGAGAACCGGTTTGGTTTTGGTCGGGTCGGAGGTGAGCATCAAAATGCTGGCTTGAGTCAACACGCCCGCGCGGGGTGTTCCGTCCAGCGAGACGCGGCGAAACTCATTCCCTTTCACGCCGTCGATGCCGTAGTGTGTTGCCAGTCGCTCGTTCACAAAAGTGTATTTTGCATCGAGAAAGTCACTCATGCTGCGATCTTCTCGGATGATTTCCGTGAAGAAGCGGTCGGTTTCTGTCAGCATGTCGGCCCGCAGTTCTTCGCTGAACGTGGGGAACCGCGCGATATCGGGTTTGATGTCGGCCAGGTTCCGCAGGTTGAGCCACTGCCGCCCGAAGTTTTCCACTAACGCCGCTTTCGATCGCGAGTCTTTGAGCATTCGTTGTACTTGCGCTTTTAGCACGTCGCTTTGATGCAACTTGCCCTTGTCGGCCAACTCGAACAGTTTATCGTCCGGCATGCTGCTCCACAGAAAATACGATAGCCGCGTCGCCAACTCATAATCGCCGACATTGTGTTTGGCGGCCGGATCGTGCGGGCGGTTGTCGTTCTCGATGCGGAACAGGAAGTGCGGTGAGACGAGCACCGCCTGCACACCAATTTGTACGCCCTGCTCGAAGGTGTCGCCTCGTTCGACTGCTGCCTCGACCAAATCGGCCAGCCGCGCCAATTCATCGGCTGTCGCTGGGCGGCGAAATGCCCGGGTTGCGAACTTGCGGAATATTTCTATCGAGCAGTCGCGCACCGACTTGTCTTTGTCGGGACGGCGGATGACGATTCGCCTGTGCGTGGCCGGCAGATTGTCCGGCGTGACATCGAGCGGCCCCTGCACTTCCAGGAATCGAATCGACAGATTGCGGTCGCGCTCGCGAGGATTCTTCGCCTTGGGATTGTAGTAATCGTTGGTGAACGCGGCGGCGAATTTGTGATCCCCCTTCACCACTTGCAACTTGAATTCGTAGACGTCCGGCTTGCGGTGTCCTTTGATTTCGAACACCTTCACCGGTTTGCCATCCAGTGCAAATCGCATTTTCGCCAGTTCGCTGCCCGCTTGGTCGGCCTTCGCTTCGGCGCGCAACAGATATTCGCCGTCGAGGCGGAACTCCACCTTGGCTGAGACTTCTCCGCTGGAGTTCAACCCGACGAATCCGTCGCCGCCCAAGGGCCATCGTCCGCGATCCAACTTCCCGTCGGCGAATCTCTGTGCGCTCTTCGCGTCAATGTTCTCTATGATCGCAGACTCTGCAATTTGTTCCGCTGCATCGAGATATTTTTCCATCAACAGCGTCGGCAGCGACAATACGTCGCCGATGTTATCGAACCCGTACCCGACATCGTCGGACGGAAAATCCTTGGCCGGCTCGAAATCGACTCCCACCAGATCACGAATTGTGTTGTTGTATTCTGTTCGATTCAATCGGCGGATGGTGACCCGTCCCGGATCGTCCACCAGTTCGCAATCGATGTCGAACAGGGCTTTGTCGAGCCAGGCAACCACCTGCTTGCGTTCGGCGGCTGTTGGTTGTGCCTCGTGATCGTCCGGTGGCATGGCGGCCACTTCAATCTGCCGCAGCGTCTTCTCCCACACTTTTCGCGAGGCCAGAACCGTCGGCAAATCGTCGAACTTGTGAAACGCAATGCCCTCGGTTTCTTCCTTCGGCCCGTGGCATTCGTAGCAATACTTTTTCAGAAATGGACGGATCGTTTTCTGGTAGATTGCGGCTTGCTGCGATTGCGGGGGCTCAGCGGCGTCTGCTTCCGTCGCGCGTTCCGGCAAGAAGACGGCCGCGAGAATCAGTAGGATCAAACTGCCGAACAATGCAGACGCGGCAACGTAGAGTCGCTTGGGCAGACCCGATTCCGTGACAGGCAAAATCTCCGCATGATCCTCGCGCATTTGGTCGGCGGTGAGTTGCGAATCATCTGTTGCGACCACCGAGGATCGCAGACGATTCTCGCCCACACCTGATGACACAGGATCTTTACGGCTTCGTGCGGGAATTTGGAATTCGTGCCGACATTCCGGCAATGGACATCGTCCACGTCGGCCGGCAAAGCGCGCATCGACCCGGAAACTGAATCCGCACGATTTGCAGTGCATGTGAATCGACATCAGGAAAAAAACGCTCCAGGTCCGGCGGCGCGTACCGCGAAACAAACTCCGGCTCCAGCGCGAAACCGAAGAACCAACTTACTTCAGTGCCTGCTTATATGTTATCGGGTGGGAGAAACGTTGTCCATTGGGCAAACTGAGCAGCTGGGGTCAACTAAGGTGCACAACGGAGTTTTTCGCGTGACTGTCGGTCATCTGCCGTCTCCAGTATACCACATTCTCTGGCGAGCCACCTGAACGTTCATCGAGCAATTCCGCGCCTTCGAGGCGGATGATGCCGTGATTGCCGATCAGCAGCAGGTGCAGGCAATTTCCGGCGGAGCGATCCGGGTTGGACGCGATGCTGAACGACAGCGTTTGCCCGCCGACATAGTTTAGAAGGACATTCCACTGCCGGTCTGCACCGGCGGAGCGCGCTGTCAGTCGCTGTGGCTTGGTGGGAAAGGCGGTGCCGGCCAGACCGATGACGGCATCCAACGCAGCAGCCGGGTCGAACGAATCCGAGGCAACAATCGCATGCACGCGCAACGCAACGGGCGTCCCGATCTTTTCGGTTGCGATAGCCGCCGTCAGCGTGCTGCTCAAATCGTCGATGGTCGTCACGGATTTCTTTCGTTTTCGACGAGGTATCGTTCCAGAGAATCCTGCCAACTCGACATTTCGAAACCGATAACGCCCGCCAGCTTGCTGGTGTTCAGCACACTGTAGCACGGTCGTAGGGCTTTGGCTCCGAACTCGGCAGAGCTGATCGGATGCACGGCGACATCGATTGCTGCCAGCCGAAATATCTCGCGGGCGAAATCACACCACGTTGTGTTGCCGGAGTTTGTTGCGTGATACAAACCGTAGGCATCGGTGGCGATCAACGCTTCAATCGCGGCCGCCAAATCGGCGGTCGCCGTCGGGCTGCATGTCTGGTCATCGACGATGCTGACTTCGCTGCGCTCGCGACCGAGCCGCAGCATGGTCTGCACGAAGTTTCCGTGGCCGGGCGTTGTCGCCGGTCCGTACAGTCCCGAGGTGCGGACGACAAAATGCCGCCGGCACAAACTGTCGACATACCGTTCGCCGGCCCGTTTGCTTTTGGCATACTCGCAGAGCGGATCGGGACGATCGGATTCGGAATACGGCAGCGAACGCTGTGTCTCGACGGAGTCTGTATTGTCTTTTCCGGAAAAGACATAATCGGTGCTGACGTGTAGCAACGGAATGTCTCGCGCGTCGCAGGCAATCGCCAGATTGCGCGGCCCGTATGCGTTGACGGCAAACGCAACTTCCGGCTCTTCTTCCGCGCGGTCCACCAGATTGTACGCCGCCGCATTGATGACCAGTTCAGGATCGGCAGCCGCAATCGCCGCCTCAACGTTGTCGGCATCGGTCAGTTCGATATCGGCGTGGCTCAGCGGGATGACCCGTTCACCAAGTCGCTGCCGCAACTCACGGCCGAGTTGTCCATTGGCTCCGACAAGGGCGATTCGCTTCAACATTGGCCATCACAATCAGAGGATGAATACCAAATAATTTCGCGGAACAACGTCGCAGTCAGTCATCGAGGACGACGGTATCCGCACCGGCGGTCAGGTCCATCGCAAAATGGATTTGCCGCGCCACCTCACGAAAACCGATCGACGTGTAGAGGTGATTTCCCACGCCGTTCTGCACCAGCGTTTCAATTCGAGCGTGCGTCAACCCGTGTTTGCGAAAATGATCGATCGCAAATTCGATCAGCTGTCGTCCATATCCTTTTCCGCGGGATTCCGGAGTTAACGCCACGTTGGGAATGTGACCAACGCCCGCCTCGGGATCCATCCAGGCGGTAATACAGCCAAGAATGCGGCCCTCTTCCTCAGCAACGAAGATGCTCTCTGGATCGCGTGCAACGTCGTCGTCGAGATGCCGTCCCTTTCGCCACTGCCAATTGCGTTGGTTGACTTGTCCGAAGGCATTCTCCATCGCCTGATCGATCGAAACGCCGTCGAACGCCTCGACGGTAATCTCTTTCAAGCGCGGCAAATCGGATGGTTGAAAAGGGCGAATTTGCATATTGACCGCGAATTCCAGCAAGTGTTGACAGAACCGTTCGAGACAAAATCCGCGCTATGTGCGGCAGCTGCACGTATTGTAAGGCCGAGCAGATCGAAAGCGAAGCCTCATGACAAGGATGGTCCTTCACGTAGCCCGCCGCTCCGACGTCGATTCTCGCCGTCGGAGCGGCGGGCGACATTTTGACCACTCGCCACTGGAATGGCGTATTCGACGGGCTGTCAGTCTGAAGCTTTCAGCAACCCGCAATCGAACAGCAAATTGCGAGTTGATTCATTACAATGACCAAACACGAGAGGGTAATCTCCATCAGCTGCACTGCCTCCATCAACCGTCCAGCGCGGGTCCATTCGAGATGAATGACACAGCCAGATTGACTGCAGAAAAATTTGCGACCGAGAAGGATGAGCTTCCCGATGGCGGCCGCTGGGTCGAATTGGTTGAAGGCCAGGTCATCACGTACCATCCGCCCGATGTAATGCATGGCAACGTGGTGATGAATCTCTCGAAGCAATTGGCCGACAGTTTGCAGACGGCCGAGAATGCTGGCTACGCCTGCTTCGAGCTGGGACTCGTCGTCGCCCGAAACCCAGATACCGTGCGGATGCCGCAGGTCTGCTACTACCAAAGCGGCAAACGGTTCGCCGAAACCGATGCTGTGGTGACGCAACAGCGACCGACGTTGGTGGTGGAGGTCGCCTCGACGAACGACCGCCGTCGCGACATGGCATCTCGTGTGAGCGAATACCTTCGCTGGGGTGTCGAGCGGGTGTGGGTTATCGATACGGTTGAGTTTCAGTGCATCGTACATGCCGCCGGACAGCCGACGGAACAACTGCCTGCACACGACATACTATCCGGCGGCCCGATTCTTCCCGATTTTCAAATCCGCGTTGAAGACCTGTTCACCGAACCGAAATGGTGGCAAGGCTAACAACGCGACCATGAGTTCAAAACGTCCCCAAAGCCCACGGGTCGCACCCTGTGGGATCGGAACAACGCGCGACCCGTTGGCCACACCGCTAAACAGATTTGCGGCAGACTTGTTCTGAATTCTGCGGTACGTCACACTAAATCAGGTTGAAACCGTTCAATCGTCTTAACTCTCTCCGATGCGCGAAAATTTCATGGCCAAGCTCTTTACCAAATCGAGTTCCAAACGCGACGCGCCGTTGGCTGACCCGACGGAACTTTCCAAGTTTGGCAACCTTGAAGTTGTCGCCCGGTTGGTGGTCGAGGGCTACATGCTGGGACAGCACAAAAGCCCGTTCAAGGGGGCCAGTGTCGAGTTCGTCGAGCATCGCCAGTATTATCCCGGCGATGAAATTCGTCACATCGATTGGCGGGCCTACGGCAAAACGGGCAAGTACTACATCAAGGAATACGAGGACGAAACGAACCTGCGTTGCTATTTGCTCGTCGATGGCTCGGGCAGTATGGGGTACGGCGAAAGCACGATCAGCAAATTCGATTACGCCCGTTACCTGACGACGTCGCTGGGCTACCTGCTGCTGCAACAACGAGACGCCAGCGGCTTAATCACATTTGACACGAAGGTTCGCGATCGCGTCGAACCCTCTTCCAACCCCAAGCGTTTTCAACAGTTGGCGAAAACATTGGACAGGTTTCGGCCGGGAAAAGAAACGAGCCTGGCCAGCGTGTTCGAGCAGTTACTGCCAACCATCAAACGCCGCAGCTTAATTGTGATCTGCAGTGACTGCTTCGACAAAATCGGTCCGCTGGCAACGGTGCTCAAGGGATTTCGGCACGCTCGCCACGAGGTCATACTGTTTCACATTGTTGCGCCGGAAGAAGAGGACTTTCCCTTCAGCCGCCCCACACAGTTTCGCAGTCTGGAACTCGCCGATCATCGCCTGCTTGTCGATCCGCACCAACTGCGCGCGGTCTATCTGAAGCAATACAACGAATTCTGCGCCGATCTCGCGAAACGCTGCGGCTCAATCGGTGTCGATTACCAGAAGCTCGTCACCAGCGACCCGTACCACAAAGCACTGGGCACGTTTCTCAATTCGCGCTCGCGCCGCAAAGGCAAGAAGTAACGTGCCGGCATTCGCGTCGCCCCAGAGATTCGTGTCGGCCGTCCCCTGTTTCACCGCTCTGCCCAACAACCGATCTCCGACCCGGGCGACATGTTGAATCGTTCCAACGACGGAATTTCGAGCGACCACAGCGGCGTCCCAGTTTGCGCGTCGAGGCCAATCCGCCGATGCAGTCCCTGGACTAACAACCGCCCGTTGACCAATAGCGGAGAGGGTTTGCGGGCATTGCGATCGGGCTGCGCGCCGGCAGGGGCAATTGCGGTAGGATGTTATGCGATGATCTCGCTCAGTACCTCGCCGCCGATGTCGGTGAGTTGTCGATATCGGCCGGCATGGAGATAACGCAGCTGGTCGTCGTCCAGGCCCATCAAGTCGAGGATTGTGGCGTGGACGTTTCGCAGGGGGATCGGTTCGTCCTTTGACCTCAAGCCGAATTCGTCGGTCTCGCCGGCTGTGGCGCCGCCTTTCACATCTCCGCCCGCCATCCACATCACCAAACCATGTGAGTTGTGATCCCGTCCGGGGTTCTTGCTCATGCCGCCGTTCTTGAACGGAGTGCGGCCCATTTCCGAGGCCCAAACGACGAGTGTTTCGTCGAGCAACCCGCGCTGCTTCAAATCGGTGAGCAGTCCGGCAATGGGACGATCGACTTCCCGCGAGTGTTTGATCATGCCCCCTTTTACGTTGCCATGATCGTCCCAACTGTGTCCGGTAATCTGCACGCCGTGGATCAACAGCGTGTGCCGCACACCGCGTTCGACGAGCCGCCGCGCCAACAGACACTGACGACCGAATCCCGCGGTTGCGTCGTCGTTCAGGCCGTACAGGTCCTGGATGTGCTGCGTTTCACGCGAGAGGTCAACTAACTCGGGCGCGGTTGCTTGCATGCGGAATGCCAGTTCGTAGGCGTCGATCCGTGCTTCGAGTTCTGTACCGCCCGCTCGTTCGGCGAGATGCCGCTGGTTGAGCCATTTCAAAGTGTCAAATTCGCGACGCTGCTGCGCGCGGGTCAGATCGGCCGGTCGATCCAGATTGAGAATCGGTGTGCCCGTGGGACGCAACAAGGTTCCCTGGTAAGCGGCCGGAAGATATCCGTTCGCCCAGACTGCAGCGCCGTTGACCGGCGCACCGCGCGGGTCCTGTATGGTGACAAAGGATGGCAGATTCTGATTCGGCGTTCCCAGCCCGTAGCTGATCCACGATCCGATGGACGGGCTGCCTGGAAATTGGCTCCCGGTTGTGGCGTGCAACGTGGACGGGCCGTGGTTCTGGTTGTCGGTTTTAATGCCATGAATGAACGCCATCTCATCGACGTGTGTCGCGAGGTGGGGGTAGAGTTCCGAAAGATATCGCCCAGACCGGCCGTGCGGTTTGAACTCAAACGGGCTGGCAACGCAAACGTGCGGGAACGAAAGGCGGCCCTGCAATTCCCCCGAAAGTTCCGGAATTCTCGGTAACGGTTTGCCGTGAAGTTCTCGCAGCACGGGTTTGTACTCGAACGAGTCAACCTGGCTGGCCCCTCCCTGCATAAACAGAAAAATGCAGTGCTTCGCCTTCCGGACATGATGTGGCGACTGGGCCGCCAGCGGACGGCGCATTGGGGCATCGGCCGCGCGTGACTCGTCCAACAGCATCCCGCCCAGGGCCAAAGCACCGATACCGTTGAACGATCGGCTGAGCAAGTCCCGGCGGCTTAGAAGTGGTTGTTGAAACATCCGTCCTGCCCTCAATCGATGTAGACAAACTCGTTGCTGTTGTAGAGTATCCGGCACAATCCGACGAGTGAATGTTCGGTAGATGTCAGGAGTTTCGTCATCCGACGAAGCTCTTCCTCGTCGGGTCGGCGCCCCAGGGCAAGCTGGAACGCGTGCTCGATTTGTTTCCGCGCATCGCTGCCAACTTCTCGTTCGACGCGCTGCGCGAAATGGCCTGCTTCCTGATTGGCAAACTCGCCGTTATACATCGCCAGTGCCTGCAGCGGCGTTGTCGATGTGCGGCGGCGTGGCCGCGATTCGTCGCAGACCAAGGAATCGAACACCTGCATCAACGGCATCATCAGCGTTCGTTGCTGGTAAATATAGATGCTCCGTTTGCGGCCCTCGGGGCCGTGTTGACTGTCCCATTTGCTGTTGGAGTATTTGACGCGGTCGGCGATATTGTCGGGGAGCGGCGGGAAAATCGGTAGACCGAATTGTTCCCGGTTTAGCCGGCCGCTGACTGCCAGGACATTGTCGCGAATCGCCTCGGCTTCCAATCGGCGGCGACGGAACCGCCACAACAGCTTGTTGTCGGGATCGATCGTTTCGGCACGCTTGTTTCGCAAGTGGGATGTCTGGCGATACGCGTTCGACGTGACGATCAAGCGATGCATCGCCTTAACGCTCCATTTGTTTGCGATGAACCGGTTGGCCAGCCAGTCGAGCAGTTCGGGATGTGAAGGCCCGCCGCTGAGCTGACCAAAATCGCTGGGAGTCGGCACGATACCGCAGCCGAAATGCCGATACCAAAGACGATTCACCATCACGCGTGCGGTGAGCGGATTGTTGGGGCTGGCAATCCACTTGGCCAACGCCATGCGACGGCTTCGAGTCGGCCAGCGTTTGAATGGATCGAGACGAATCGCAGCGGGTTTCTGATTTCCGGTGATGCAACTCAAAAAGCCCGGCTTAACAACGTCACCGGGGTTGTCGAATTCGCCGCGAATCATCACTCGCGAAGTCGGGACCGCCGGTTCGTACGGCGGACCATACGAATGCCGCAGAGACATCGCCACCGGCCGCAAACGTTTGAGATGTTGCGGCAGGAATTGGTCGCGACTTGAAAGATGCTTGTATCGCTTGCGTTCCGCTGCGGTAATCGCCGGGTCGCTCGGGTCGTTCAACGCAGCCTCCAGCACGCCTCCCTTTCCACCGGTGTAAATGAATGTGCTGATAAAGGTTCCGTTGCCGCCTACTTCAAAGCCGTAACCTTCGCCCGCATGAGTCGCCGAGTAGACTGCAATGAGGGCGCCTTTTTGATCGGACAAGAATCTTGCTCCATCCACCGATCCGATCAGAAAATTGTTGTCGAATCGAACAGCCGGCGCGTTACCATCACCAAGCGTATCCATTGTTGGTTGGAGCTTGGTCTCGGCCTGCAGTAATCGAACGCCGCCCGCCTTATCGAACCACCCGTTGATTTTCTCGCCCGGCTTGGGATTCGGAGTTTGCGGGTTGGCGTCGAGGTCGGCCGCGTCGATCCAGAACTGCAGCCCCTTTTGCGGCGGCAACTTTCCGCCCTCAGCCCCGACGTTGTCCATGCCACTTTTATATTTCTGACGGACATACGCGACAACCGACTTGCGCTCCTGCGCATTGAGCGGATGGTCATAAATCAGAATTTCTCCAAAATGGCCCGCGTGGCCATACTGTTTTGGAGTTCCGGTCCCCTCGCTGTATTGGCCCAGGCTGATATGTTTCGGGCTGGGAATGTCGCCGAACCAGTCGCCTTCATCGGATTCGGCGAGGCTGCCGGTCGTGCCGGGATCGTCACCGTCCGTCAAGAACCGCCACTTCTTTGCGTCCGAATTGACGAGCGTCCAATGCAGTTTGCCGTCATTCACTTTGCGGCGTTCAAACGTGTGATTATTGCCAAACGGCTTGCCCAATGCCTGCAGTCCAAAACCGGATGTGCCTTCCAGTTTTCGTTGAAGTCGATCGCGCAGTTGCTTCAATTCGGCTTTCGCAACCGTAACGTCCTTCTGCAGCTTCGCCCGCTTCCCGCCGACCCATTCCTTTTCGCCCGGTCGATAGAATTCCGCAGGCAACGGCCCGCCAATTTGAAAACCATCGCCGGGCTCCGGTCGCGGAATCGAAAGCGTCTCGAAAAAGGCCTTCATCCGGTAGAAATCTTTGGTCGGAATATCGTCGTACTTGTGGTCGTGGCATTTGGCGCAGCCCACCGTCAGCCCCAGGAATACCGACCCGACGGTCGAGGTCATCTCGCTCAACATTTCATGCCGGGTTTCGTCGCCGCGCGGTTCGGTAAACGGCGCGAGCCGTAAAAACGTCAGTGCGACAACCCGCTCCGGAGACACGGCGGGTAAGTCACCGGCACCAAGAATCTCTGCGAACTCGTCGCCTGCAATCTGCTCTTTGATGAAGAGATCGTACGGCTTGTCATTGTTCAAAGCGTCGATCACGTAGTCTCGATACCGCCACGCGTGGGGAAGATCGGGGTCGCCCTCGTATCCGGCGGTGTCGGCGTAGCGCGCCAAATCGAGCCAGAACCGCGCCCAGCGTTCGCCGTATCGCGAGTCCTTCAAGAGCTTGTCGACGAGCAATTCATAGGCGCGGGGATTCTCATCGTTCAGAAACGCATCGACTTCAGCGGGGTTTGGCGGCAAGCCGATCAGGTCGAAATAAATGCGCCGGATCAGCGTTCGCTTTTCTGCCTGGGGCGACGGCTTCAGTCCTTGCTCCTGAAGTTTGGCGAGAACAAAGGCGTCAATTCCGTTGCGCACCCATTCGGTTTGTTTGACGGCAGGGGGCGTAACATTCGCAGGCTTGGTGAACGGCCACTTCTGCTCGACATCCTGTCCCGTCGCAATGCCGGAAATGAAAGCATGCGCGATGCAAATGATGACAGTGAAGATGGTGACAGTGAAGATGATTGGCTGCTTCATCGATCCCGACCCTCTAGTCGATGTCACACAAAACATTGTGGAGCATCGTGTGCCCACATTTGGTTATTGCGAATCCCAACATGGATTGGGCTTCAACGGGTTGAAGCTGAAGGTGGTGCGATTCTAACACACTGCTCGGCTGTCGCGTCTATTGTGTCGGAACTTTTTCGATTGCTTTTTCTCCACAACCTGACGTCCCGGGCGGCATGGTGCTGAAAAACCATCCATTCAGAGTGTGACGAGACCGTCGGCTTGGTAGAATCAAGGGCGTACTTTTTCAATAAGAGTCGGAACCGGAGCATCCATTGAATCATGAGTAGCAGCCGGCCTGTTGATATCGTTCTCGCGACTCTCATCTGTCTGCAGACAGTCTTGTGTGGCGGATCCTTGTGCCATGCGGACGACACCGCGAATGAGAACACCACGAAAGAGAATCCGTCGCAAGAAAGGCCGGTACAATTCAGTCGCGACATCCGTCCCATTCTGTCCGACAAATGTTTCAAGTGTCATGGCCCCGACGAGGGAGGCCGCGAAGCCGATCTTCGTCTGGACCGGCGCGACGACGCCAAGCACGTGCTGACTTTCAAACAATCGAAGCCAAGTGAATTGCTTCAGCGCGTGACCAGTTCCGATCCGGACGAACGAATGCCGCCTGCGGATTCGAAGTTGTCGCTGACTCGTTCAGAAATCGAACTTCTGCGGCGCTGGATCAAGCAGGGGGCCCGCTACAATAAACATTGGTCACTCGAGTCGATCCAAGCGGGTGCGTTGCCGAAAGTGAAGCGGGCGGACTGGCCGAAGAACGAGATCGACCGGTTCATTCTTGCTCGAATCGAAGCAGAACAGCTCGCACCGTCGCCGCTGGCGAGTCGCGAGAAGTTGATCCGGCGTTTGAGTTTCGATCTGACCGGTTTGCCGCCGACGCTTGAAGAAATCGATACTTTTCTGGCCGACAAATCGTCGGACGCTTTCGCGAAGCTCGTCGATCGCATGCTCGCGAAAGAGGAGTTCGGCGAACGGATGGCCGTCAATTGGCTCGACGTGGCTCGCTATGCGGACTCGTACGGTTACCAGCAGGATCGCACGCGGTACGTTTGGCCGTGGCGAGACTGGGTCATCAAAGCCTTCAATCAAAACATGCCGTACAGCGATTTCGTCACGTGGCAATTGGCGGGCGACTTGCTGCCGAACGCCACCGACGAACAGATTCTGGCGACCACTTTCAATCGGCTGCATTCACAAAAGGTCGAAGGAGGCAGCACGCCCGAAGAGTTTCGCGTGGAGTACGTGGCCGACCGCACACATACATTTGGGACCGCGTTTCTGGGGCTGACGTTGGAGTGTTGCCGGTGCCACGATCACAAGTACGACCCCGTGACGCAAAAGGAGTACTACCAATTCTTCGCGTTCTTCAACAACATCGACGAAGCGGGCCTGTATTCATGGTACACCTCGTCTGTGCCAACGCCGACATTGCGGATGGCGAACGATGCGACGAAGGCCAAAATGGCTGATGTCGAAGACCGTATCGCTGCGGAAGAGAAAAAGCTGCAAGCCTTGACCGAAGAACGGCAGCCGGCATTTCAAAAGTGGCTGACCGCACGCGGGGCAAAGCCGGACATTTCTGGGCGGATCGCTCATCTCGATTTTGAAGACGGCAACCAAGGCGCGAATGTTGTTGTCCCCGGTCGGATTGGGCAGGCAGTCCGGCTGACCGGAGATGACGCGATCGGGATGAAGGTTGGCAACTTCCGCCGCAGCGATCCGTTTTCCGTTGCCCTGTGGATAAACACGCCGGACGTGAAGGAACGTGCCGTTGTTTTTCATCGTTCGAAGTCCTGGACCGATGCCGGCAGTCGCGGCTATCAACTGCTGATTGAAGAGGGGCGGCTCAGCTTTTCGCTGGTTCACTTCTGGCCCGGCAATGCCATCCGCGTCCGGACTCGCGACCGCATTCCGACCGATAAGTGGTTGCACTTTACAGTTGCTTACGACGGCTCCAGTACCGCCGCCGGCGTGCGGTTATTCATCAATGGCAAGCCGGCCCCAACAAGGGTCGTCCGTGACAACCTCTACAAGAACATGACCGGCGGTGGCGGCGATAACATCTCCATTGGTGCGCGAAATCGTGACCGGGGATTCGCCCGCGGGTTGGTCGATGAGTTCCAGGTCTTCAACCGCCAATTGGCTCCCATCGAAATCTCGCAACTGCACGACGGCCACTCGTTGGCCGACCTTCTGAAGCAGTCCAACGACACACTGTCGAAAGACCAGTCGGCATCGCTGCTGCGATACTATTTGGCAACCAGCGATGCCGAATACCGCAAGCAACTGGCCGCGTTGCGGTCGGTCCGCGAAGAACGCAGCAAAACCGTGGACGGCATCACTGAGATCATGGTGATGAAGGAATTGGACCCGCCGCGGCAAACCCATCGGCTGAAACGCGGCGCGTACGACGCCCCCCTCGAACCGGTCACCGCCGCCACTCCCGTCAGTCTGCCACCGTTCCCAAGCGACCTACCAGGAAACCGACTTGGGTTGGCGCGGTGGCTTACCGATCCCGGCAACCCGCTGGCGGCCCGCGTCGCCGTCAACCGTTACTGGCAACTCTGTTTCGGTCGTGGCCTGGTGCAGACCCCTGAAGATTTTGGCAGCCAAGGCCAGCCGCCAACGCATCCCCGCTTACTCGATTGGTTGTCCCGGCGATTCATCGAATCGGGATGGGATGTCAAAGCGATTTTGCGGTTGATGGTCACTTCGGCCGCCTACCGTCAGACGAGTATTACGTCGCCGCAACTGCAAAAGGGCGACCCCGACAACCGGCTGCTGACGCGCTCACCGCGTTATCGACTCCAGGCAGAAATGATTCGTGACAACGCGATGGCCGCCAGCGGCTTGCTCGTCAAGCGGGTCGGCGGTCCGCCGGTGCGTCCCTACGAAGTGGCGGTTTCGTTTAAGCCGTTAACACGCGACAAAGGCGAAGGACTCTACCGCCGCAGTCTGTACACGTTTTGGAAGCGGACGGCACCGGCGCCTGTGATGATGTCGCTGGATGCGGCCAAACGCGAAGTGTGCGTGGTCAAGCGAGAACGCACCGCTTCACCGCTGCAGGCTTTGGTGTTGCTGAACGATCCGCAGTTTGTCGAGGCGGCCCGTGTGCTGGGCCAGCGGATGCTGAAGAAACACGGGACCGACATCGACTCCGCGGCCGCCGAAATGTTCCGCGTGTTAACCAGCCGTCAACCGTCGCCGGCCGAACGGAAGATTCTGAGAAAGCTGTACGACGAACAATTGCAGGACTTTCAGAAAGACGTCGCCAAGGCCGAACGTCTTTTGAAGGTGGGTGATGCGCCGCGCGACTCGTCCATCGCCGCCCCGCGACTCGCCGCCGCCGCCGTTTTGGCCAGCGTTCTGATGAACTTTGACGAAAGTGTCATGAAGCGATGAAGTCTCCAATTTGCACCGGATTCGAATCGACGGCCGGACTCACCCGGCGACGGTTTCTCGACCGTTTCGGTATGGGGCTGGGCGGCATCGCCTTGTCCGACCTGCTGCAATCCGGCGACGCGCGAGCCGGCGGAGTTGATTCCGCACAAACTCTCGCCCCGAAGGCCCGCCGCGTCATCTATCTCTTCCAGAGCGGTGCGCCATCGCAGATGGACCTGTTCGACCACAAACCGGTGCTCAACGAAAAGCACGGAACCGAATTGCCCGACGAAATTCGACAGGGCCAACGGTTGACCGCGATGAGCGGCAATCAGTCCAGCCTGCCGCTGGCCGGTTCGCCCTTCAAATTCCAACAGCACGGAGAAAGCGGTGCGTGGCTCAGCGATCTACTGCCGCACACCGCCAAAGTCGCCGACGACTTGTGTTTCATCCAATCGATGTACACCGAAGCGATCAATCACGGACCGGCGGTGACGTTTCTGCAGACCGGTTCACAGTTTCCCGGCCGGCCGAGCATGGGGGCATGGTTGAACTATGGTCTCGGCACGGACAACGAAAACCTGCCGGCCTTCGTGGTGCTGGTCACCAAGAACAAGGGAGGCCAGCCGTTGATTTCCCGCTTGTGGGGCAGCGGCTTTCTGGCGTCGGAGCACCAGGGCGTTCGCTTCCGGTCCGGAAAAGATCCGGTGTTGTATCTCAGCAATCCCGACGGCATCGACAGCGGCACTCGTCGCCGAATGCTCGACCGCCTCGGCGAACTGCATCAACTGCAATTGAAACGCACCGCCGATCGCGCGGTCGAAGAACGGATTTCGCAATACGAACTGGCGTTCAAAATGCAAAAGTCGATTCCCGATGTGATCGACATGTCTGATGAACCGGAATCGGTCTTGAAGGAATACGGCGACGACGTCCGTAACCCCGGCACCTACGCGGCCAACTGCCTGTTGGCCCGGCGATTGGCGGAACGCGGCGTGCGGTTCATCCAGCTTTATCATCAAGGCTGGGACCAGCACGGGAATCTGCCGGCGGGGATCGCCACACAATGCCGCGAAACCGACCAGGCATCGGCCGCCCTGATCAACGACTTGAAACGCCGCGGCCTGTTGAAAGACACGCTGGTTGTTTGGGGCGGCGAGTTCGGCCGGACGAACTACTGCCAGGGCAAGCTGACGAAAACAAACTTCGGCCGCGACCATCATCCCCGCTGCTTTTCCATGTGGATGGCCGGCGGCGGCGTGAAACCGGGCATCACTTACGGACAGACCGACGCTTACTCTTACAACATTGCCGAGAACCCCGTCCACGTGCACGATCTGCAGGCAACGATCCTGCATCTGCTGGGCATCGACCACGAACGTCTGACGTTTAAACACCAGGGCCGCTGGTACCGTCTGACCGACGTTCACGGACGCGTTGTCGACGACATTGTGGCGTAGCGCTGACGGGCGGAACTTGAATCGAACGGCTATGATTCGTGCGCCGTCGGAGTGCGGTCCTGGAATGCTCCCCGGCGATGACCGATCCGTGATTGGGGTATTCCAGCGACGGAATCGGCTCGTTGTCGCTTCGCATATACTGCTGCCCGATCAACAACAGAATTCTCGAAGTTTTCACGCTGAAATTCCTCGACGGTTGCAGCAAAGATCATTACCCTTCGCGTGTGAACTCAACACCATTAGTCAACTTAGCGTCAGCAAGGTCTCGAGCCGTCAATCGCCCCTCCCAAAGACCACGGGCTACGTCCCGTGGGATCGAAGCTCCTTGAGTACGCCATCCTCAATCTGACTCCCAATAGTCACTCAGCACACCGAGACTCATCATGCAACGGGTCAAATTTGCACACGTGTTTATCGCCGTGTTTCTGGGAACGGCCATCGTCGGCGCGGCACTTCTGGTCAACGCGAAACGACCGGACGTCGATACGCGACAACCCTCGGCCAACCATGTGAAGGCAACCGGAAAGTGTGCCGAATGCCATCGCCGCGAAACATCGGCCGTCGTGCATCAGTATGAAACAAGTCGCCACGCAGCCAAGGGCATCAATTGTCTCGACTGTCACAAGGCACTCGACGGTCAGAACAAGCTGGAACACAAAGGTTTCGTGATTGCGACACATCTGACGTCGAAGAACTGTGCCAAATGTCACAAAACCGAGTACGACCAATTCGCCCGCAGTCGGCACGCGGCACCGGCTTGGGCGGCGGTGGCCGGCTCAAAGGACTTCACAGCCGAACAAATTGCTCACGCTGAAAAATATCACAAGGGGGCCGTTCTGCGAAAAGCGAACGCGCTCTCCTTGCTGGAAGGGCCGGCGGCGATCCGGTCTGGATGCGCAAGCTGTCACGATGTCGGCCGGCCGAATTCGGATGGCTCGATCGGTTCCTGCACCGATTGCCATTCGCGACACTCTTCGTCCATCGCGTTGGCGCGTCAACCAGAAACATGTGGCCAATGTCACATGGGCCCCGATCACTCGCAGCTCGAAATCTACAGCGAATCGAAACATGGTGTGTTGTACAACGCACAAAAATCACAATTCAACATGCATGTGGATTCCCAAAAACTTTCGACCGCCGATATGTCGGTCCCCACCTGTTCGACGTGCCACATGAGCGGACTCGAAGGGAATAAAATGACACACGATACCACCGAACGGCTATCGTGGTTCCTGTTCGCCGCGAAATCCGATAAGCGGCCCATCTTCGATCGAGCGCAGGTCGAAATGAAAGAGACCTGCTTGAAGTGTCACACCAAAGCACCCATCGACAAGTTCTACGACGAGGCAGAAGCCGTCGTCGCCGCAACCAATATCAAGGTCAACGAGGCCGCACAGATTATTCAGAAATTGCGGGACGAAAACCTGTTGACCCCCAAACCGTTCGACGAGCCGATTGAGTTTCTCTACTTCGATTACTGGCACTACTACGGCCGCACCGCCAAACACGGCGCGTTTATGGGTGGGGCCGACTTTGTGCAATGGCACGGCAACTACGAGCTGCTCAAGATGTTGACTGATATGAAGCACATGGCCGCCGAACTTCGCGCCGCCAAACATCGGAGCAATGTCAAGGGGCAGAGCGATGCCGAGGGGCAAAGCAATGACTGACCCGCAGGCCGAAAAAAGCCCGCTCAAGGTTTGGCTGGTCGAGTGGTTTGCGCTGGGAAACCTGGCGTTCCTGGCGCTCGACATTTACATGGCACATTCGATCAACCAGTTCACGCACTGGGCCGAATGGACTCCCGTCGTTTTTTCGCTTGGTGTGCCAATCGTGTTGCTTCCCGGTGTTCTCGCGCGGCGGCATCGCACGGGTACCGCGCGATTCGCGGGAATGAGTGTCGGCATCGCCTCGGTGTTGCTGGGAATTGTCGGCATGGTGCTGCATCTGGAAAGCACGTTTTTCAGCGAACAAACTCTGAAGGCGTTGATCTACGCCGCCCCATTCGCCGGCCCGCTTTCCTACACCGGCGTCGGCCTGTTGCTCATTTTGAATCGACTGGAACCCGACGATTCGCCCCACTGGGGGACGTGGATCATCTTCCTGGCGTTATGCGGATTCGTCGGCAACCTGTCATTGTCACTCTGCGACCACGCACAAAACGGCTTCTTCCACCCCACCGAATGGATCTCAGTCGCCGCCTCGGCATTCGCGGTCAGCTTCCTGCTGATCGCCGTCATCCGCCCACAAGAAATCTGGTTTCTGAAATGGTGCGTGGCCATGATGCTGTTACAGGTCATCGTGGGCCTACTGGGATTCGCGCTGCACCTCATCGCCGACTTCACCGGCCCCGCAGCCAACCTCACAACCAACCTGATCTACGGCGCCCCAATCTTCGCCCCGTTGTTGTTCCCCAACCTCGCCATCCTGGCCGCCATCGGCATCTGGGAACTGCAGAGTTCGCGGATGATTGAGACGGCGGTTGTTTGAAACGGCTGCGTCTCGTTGTCTGCGGCACGCCGACACACACAGCGCTGCGCCCAGGGGCGAGTTTTTGAGTCGCCAGCGAACGCTCGTTCTGAGGGCTGCAATCCGATGGCTCCTCCACGCCGCCCGCCGCCCCGCTGTATGCACAATTTGTGCGTATCTATGCAACTTTCTTGCATACCACATTCACTTGTACGGGTCTAACATTCAGGTCAAACACTGCGAAGTATTCGGAACTCAACAGCGATGGCTGCGAGGAGACATCACTACGCCATGAGATAAGAAAAGGGCAACCATGACCGACCGCAAAATTGACGAGCCGTTAAAGGACGAAAAAGTCACCGAGCAAAGCCGGCGCGACTTTTTAAAGGGCAGTGGTGTCGTTGCCGGAGGTTTGGCAGCGGCAGCGGCGCCGGGATTCGTCAGTGCCGCTGAAACCCAGCAGCAGAATACGACATCGGAATCCCAGAACCCGTATGGCCCCCGCCCCGGCGGTGGAATCAGCCTGCCGGAGTACTACCGCCCCTGGCCCGCCATCAAGAACCGCAACTTCTATGCGCCCGGTACGGAAACCCTCCCGAAGAACGAAATGCGGATTTCGTTCATGGGCAGCACACCGTTCCCGGTATCTCAGGAGCAGTCGGGCACGTGCATGTTGGTCGAACTGGGCAACGGCACAATCATGCCGCGTCGCTTCTTCTTCGATCTGGGCGGTGGAAGCATTCGAAACGTGATCGCTATGCAGGTCCCCATCGCGTTGGTCAACGACATCTTCATCAGCCATCTTCACGTCGACCATTACGCGGACCTGCCCCTCACCTACGCCTTCCTGGGGGGCTTCACACCGCTCAGGATATATGGGCCGTCGGGACGAACACCCGAACTCGGCACCAAGGCCATGATCAAGGGCATGACCCGTTGGCACACCGAGAACTTCAACTGCGGCCCCATCGGCGATGGGTATGAGATCGAAGTGACCGAGTTTGATTGGAAGGAGCGCAACGGACTTTGCTACGACAAGGATGGGGTTAAGGTACGCCATTGGCCGCGCAGCCATGTGAAGGATGGCGCCTCCGCCTACCGCCTGGACTGGGAAGATGCGGGCTTGTCCTTCGTTTGGACAGGCGATGGCCGACCGGACGTGTTGTCTGCCGAATACGGCAAGGGCGCTGACGTTTTCGTTTCCGAGGGAACGATAGACACGCCGTTCCTGTCGGGACTCAAAGTTGGTGCCCCAGCGGAGCTCTGGGAATACACCATCGATATTTACCACACGTTGTATTACGCTTCAGGGTACCTGTTCAAACAGGTCCAGCCTCGCATGGCGGTCATCAACCACTATGAGAGCGGCGGCCCGGCGTTGCATACAGAGTCGGTAGCAGAGGTCAGGGCCCACTGGGATGGGTTGTTCCAGTTCGGTGGCCCGGACGTCCAGGTCATCAATGTGACCAAGGACGCCGTCTGGTCACGGGAAGCGGCAATGCCCAAGAACGCGGCGCCGGCGTCGATGGATCCACGTTGGTTCGTGCCGCCCGGCGAAAAGCTCCCCGAAACTATCGCAATGCCCACACCGAGGCTTCCTCGTGAGGCCCAACAGGAGCAGTTCCTGCGCGATCTGGAGATCGACCCGAATCTCTACACCCCGGCCCACGCCAAGCGTGGCCTGACTCAAAAGTGGCCCGGCATCACCATGAATCCGCGCGAGATGCTCAAGGCCCGCGGGATCGAGGTTGACGACTAATAGGTCGGTGCACAGTGTGAAGAACGCGTCGCCCAACTTTTGGGCGGCGCACCTTCCGGTTCCAGAGGATAATCATGACTGAAGAAGCTGCTCCGATCCTCGCTCCCGCGCCGCTCACCGAACCCCTTGTCATACCGGGGCGAGATCCCGTCCCGGTCACACTCTTGACTGGTTTCCTCGGTGCCGGCAAAACGACACTGCTCAATCGCATTCTCAACGGAGATCACGGGCTTAGGGTGGGTGTGTTGGTCAACGACTTTGGTGCCATCAACATCGACGCCGAGCTCGTTGCCGGCGTCCAGCAAAATACCATCAGCCTCACCAACGGTTGCGTCTGTTGCGAAATTCGGGACGACCTCGTCAACTCACTCGAACAACTCCTCACACGCGAAGAGGCCGTCGATTACGTGATCCTGGAGGCCAGCGGGATAGCCGACTCCGAGGGGATCGTGATGACCTTCCTGAATCCGAGGTACGAAGGGTTGCTGAAACTCGACAGCATTACCTGCATCATCGACGCCGTCGGAATCTTCGCTGATGGAGACAACGAGCGGCTCAACTTGCTCAAGCTGCGCCAGATTGGCTTTGCGGACATGGTGGTGCTCAACAAGACCGATCTCGTCGGGCCTGAGCACATCGAGGTGATCAGAGAATGGATCGGTCTGCATATCAATCGAATACGGATTGTCGAATCCACGCAGTGCGATGTCCCGTTGGAGATCCTGCTTTCAGTTGGCCGCTTCCAGGTGGCAAATATGGACGCACAGCGAGAGCGTGCCGATGGAGGGGCTGGTCACCGACACGATGGCACCGACCGCTTGTTCGAGACCTGGAGTTACGAGTCCGATCGGCCATTTTCCCTCGAAACACTAAGAACGTGTCTTCAAATTGCATGAATTGACAAAAATCGCTACGACTCCGTGTCTTTGGTTCTCAGGTCAAGGACGACGGAGACGCAACGATGAAGCGGCAGTATCCCAGCGATGTGACGG
>Ga0114996_10002472_pt1 | contig 23986 bp, 27 predicted proteins | sample ArcticOcean_MG_C_4_FD_87039 | JGI IMG/M metagenome (GOLD analysis project Ga0114996, IMG submission 87039) | Marine microbial communities from western Arctic Ocean - ArcticOcean_MG_CB4_134 | ecosystem: Environmental > Aquatic > Marine > Oceanic | place: Arctic Ocean: Canada Basin | collected... | reverse complement strand
GCAGAATGACCCCAGACCAGTTCTACAATAAACCGCTGACCGCACCCGCTGCAGCGTAATCTACGGCAGGCGATTCCACTTATAACACCCCACATCGCTGTTCAGACGACCGGGACCACCACACTCCCTGATCGCGGACTTTGGGCAAAAGTTTGGGCAAACGTCCCGCACCCAGTTGTGAGATTGCATCGGGGCATGTCCCAAATCATTCCTTAATTCCAATACGAAACGAACCTCAACCGGCGGACACCAGAGGCTACCGCTTCACGAGGGATACAAAACTTCGGAACCAGGGTTCGACGGTTTGAAACCACCCAGGCGCGTCATTACCGACACCATGTGATTCGCCTCGTCCGTCAGGGCCGTCGCTAGTTAGGGTCTGGCGGCCTACCAGCGGAAGCCGCTTAGGCGGAGGATTTTCTCCCAGAGTGCTTCTTCTATGGGTTCTGGGAGTTCTGTAACGGCGATGTATCTGACTAATTCTGCGGCGAGGCGGGCGTCGTTGCCGGGGGCGGTGGTGCCGGCTCCGTGGCGGTGGCGCATGTGGCCGGCTAGTCCCTGGGAAGTTTTGCAGACGGCGCCGCAGACTACGCAGTCCGTATCGCTGCGGATGCCTCGTCTATCGCCGTAGCGGCGATTGAGGCGTGCCATGAGCACTGTGGTGTTGGGTGGGACGTTGGGGTTTTCTTCAAACTCTTCCAGCAGCTCAAGCCGGGCGCTTTGGGCGCGGGTGGCATCAGCGTCTGCACGGGCGTCGCCGTATCGGAAGCGTTTGTGTCCTGCGAGGCCTTGTGGCGTTTTGAACTGCGCTCCGCAGACGGGGCAGTTGACTACTGTTGTTGCAGGGTTTGGAGTGACCATTTGGCGCGGTGTCCAGGGTTGCTATCCGTCAATGAGGATCCAGAAGAAGAAGCTGTTGCCGGCGGGGCTTTTATCTGCGGGGGTGAACTCAAATCGTATCTCAACTCGGTTTGCAGTTATGAGTTCCGGTGGGATGACGTAGAGCTCTTCGCCAAAGAAGAAGTCTCTCTTGGGAAGTTTCCAGATTCCGGCATCTTCACCATCTACGAAGACTTGCAGGTCTTGCCCGACAGCGGCGTCGTAGCGTTTGGCGATGAGGAGGCGCTGGCCTTCTTTGGCGCCTACTTTGAACTCTTCTGCAATGGTGAATGTTTTGGCGTTCTCATTGAGTACGGTGTTGTCATCGACGCGGAATTGCCTATTGACGGGGGATGATAGCCCCTGAAGGACGTATTCATGTACAGCTTCGGTGGCTTCTGGGAGGGCGTTGGCATTACCTACGTCAAGGGTGTCAATGACGACGAGGTCTCGTTGCTCAAAGTTGAGGAGGTATGGAGTCTCAGCAGCAGCGATATCGACCGTCATTTCAAAGTCGAGTTTCCATGTGTTGATCTCAGGGTTGTTCAGAATCTTGTTGTCTTCCACAACTTCTGTGTAGACGGGCACTGCCGGCGGCCAGGAATCTATGTAGACACTGGCGTATCCGAATACGTAGTCAAGATCTTCTTCCCTGGATAGGGCGAATGTATCTCGTATTTCGCCCCCGCCGAATTGTCGGCCAGTGTAGTCGATGAACTCCCGATCAGCGTAAAAGCCTGCGACACCAATGACCTCGGTCCCAATTCGAGCGTCTGTTGGGGTGTTTTCGCTAACCCTGAGAGCGCCAATTACCAGGCCTTCATGGACGTTTCTGGTGTTGTATGAGCACTCCTCAGGCAGGTCAAACATTGACCTGCCTGAGGAGTACCAGTCGCTATGTTAGTACCGGACGCAAGTTTTGAAGTCTGCGCCATGCATCGGGATGTTGTCTTCCCGGGACAGTAGTCACAACTGGTGCCGGTGGCCGATAGCCCAGCGAACTGTGCGGCCTGACCTGGTTGTACGTCTGCCTCCATTCTTCAATAAGCACCTCCGCCTCACTCCACGTGTAGAAGATCTCTCCGTTGAGCAACTCGTCTCTTAGCTTCCCATTGAAGCTTTCGTTGTAACCGTTCTCCCACGGACTTCCGGGCTCTATGAACAACGTTTTTGCTCCAACCCTCTCGATCCATTCCCTGACTCTCTTGGCCGTGAAGTCCGGCCCGTTGTCAGACCTGATGTACTTGGGCACCCCCTCGTTCCTTCATCAGCTCTGTAAGCGCAGCAAGCACATCATCCGATCGCAGCCTGGAGGCCACCTTGATCGCCAGGCTCTCTCTACTCCACTCATCGATCACCGTCAGTAGCCTGATCGGCTTACCCGAGTGCGTTCGGCATGCCACGAAGTCGTAGGCCCAGACATGATTCACATGCTCTGGCCTGAGCCTGATGAGAGAACTGTCACCCAATCAGAGCCTGCCTCGCTTCGGCTGCTTCATCGGTACCCTGAGCCCTTCACGTCGCCAAAGACGTTCCACTCTCTTGTGGTTCACCTGCCATCCGAGTTCTTGCAGCAACGCGTTGATCCGACGGTATCCGTACCTGCCGAACCGAGTCGCGAGATTGATGATGTCGGCCATCAAGGCTTCTTCATCATCTCGAACTCTTGGAACGTGGCGCTGTGTGGATCTCGGCTGAGAGAGAGCACGGCAAGCCCTTCGTTCAGAGACTTCCGGATGAACTGTTTTGATGCGCTCTACGAACATGCGGCGACGAGAAGGGCTTAGAAGTTTCCCTCTGCAGCCTCCTTGAGGATTAACTTGTCCAGGGTGAGATCAGAGACCGCACGTCTGAGACGAAGGTTCTCCTTCTCAAGTTCTTTCAGACGCTTAGCCTGTTCAACGGTGAGACCACCGTACTCCCGGCGCCAGCGATAGTAGGTCTGTTCTGTGACCTCGATGCCACGAACTGCCAGGGCCACTGTCGCTCCCTGGGCAAGTGCAACTTCAACCTCACGTAACTTGCTGATGATCTGCTCAGGTGTGTATTTCCTGCGTGCCATATCTCCCCTTTCTCCGATTCCAAAACCCTAACTCTAGAGTTGGATCCGTTTTTAGGGGGCAGGTCACGGGGTACAGTTTCTCTCCGCTTCTCTCCGCCGCTTACAGGCTGGCCGTTTTCTTTCGTGGGAACAGTTGGACCGAGGAGCGGTATGGCAGCGTCAAATCCCACGACTGATTCGATCATTGACAGAGTCTTGCGCCAGAGATATAACCATACCGGTTGGCAACGTGGTGCGGCCGGTCCGAGACGCCAGTTGAGTTTGAATTCGTGGGCAGTTTTAAATTATTGAGGTGGGGCTGATGGCCAAGTTGCGGGTTATTCATTACGTGAACCAGTTCTTCGGTGGATTGGGCGGCGAAGAAGAGGCCAACGCACCGCTTCAGGTTCGGGAAGGCCCGGTGGGCCCTGGCAGAGCTCTCCAACAGGCACTTGGAGACGATGCTGAAGTTGTGGCCACGATTATTGCAGGTGACAACTTCTTCGTTGAGGAAACCGAGAAGTCCCACCCCGCAGCACTGGAGGCTCTCAAAACCCACAGTGCTGACGTAGTCGTTGCCGGTCCGGCATTCGACGCTGGCCGTTACGGCGTGGCATGCGCCCAACTCTGCGATCTGGCCCAACAAAACGGCGTTCCTGCCGTGACGGCCATGGTGGCCGACAACGCCGGTGCGATCACCTACGGCTCCGGAATCATCCTGGTGCCCACCGGAAACTCTCCCACTGAAATGGCTGCCGTTATGGCCACTCTGAGCAGAATCGCTCTAAAGCTCGCCCGGGGAGAAGAACTTGGCCCCGTATCCGAAGAGGGATACATGCCACGAGGGCTGCGCAAGCCCATGGTTCGCGAACGAACTGGAGCGCAGCGCGCCGTCAATATGTTTGAGGCTCGCCTGCAAGGGGAGCCGTTCACCAGCGAAGTTTTCATCCGCAACTACGATGAAGTTGCGGCCCCTCCGCCGCTGCCTACCCTCTCCGACAAACTGGTCGCGCTGGTGACCAGCGGTGGCATGGTTCCGCTCGATAACCCCGATGCGCTGGGTTCGGCACGCGCTGAGGAATTCTTCCGGTACGACATCGAAGGAGTATCGGAACTACAGGTAGGCGAGTGGGAATCAGTTCACGGCGGTTTCAACACCCGCTGGCTCAACACGCACGATCCCAACTACGCCCTGCCACTGCGAGCAATTCGTGAGTTGGAGGCTGAAGGCGCGCTGGGCAGCATCTACCCCACCTACTTCGCCACCACCGGGAACCAGACCGCCGTCAAAAGCGCACAGTCGATGGGCCGCCAGATCGCGGCTGAGTTGAAGGAGCATGCGGTAGATGCGGCGTTCCTGGTGGCTACCTGAGGCAGTTGTAATCGTTGCGGCGCAACGATAACCAAGGAGATTGAGCGAGCTGGTATTCCGGTCGCAATGATGTCTGCACTGCCCATGATTCCACTGGCCGTAGGCGCAAACCGCGTGGTACGAGGCGTACGTGTCGAGCACGTGTGCGGCGACCCCGGTCTATCGACAGAACTCGATAGAGCGCTATCTCACCGTATCATCGAGGCGGCTATCAGGGCGATTCAAACACCGGTCGATGGCCCCACGGAGTTTATTCCCGCCGATACGGCAGCGGACAAGGAGGCAGCCAGTGTCTCTTGAAGTAGGTAGCTTCCCTGTAGAAGACATCAAGTTTGGTCCTGAGACGAAATGGCACGACGGGGTGCTGGAGATTGACCGCGACGAAATACTGGGTCTCATCTTCCAGGATGAGCTCATCAAGTCGGCTGAGATCGACTTTGCCCTGCCCGGCGATTCGACTCGTGTAATCAACTACATGGATGTGATTGAACCAAAGGTGAAGGTGCGCGGCTCAGGCCAAACCTATCCGGGCATAGTCGGTCGATCGACTGAAAAGACCGGCGAGGGCCGAACTCACCGGTTACAGAATTTCGCGGTTGTCGAGTGCGTCGATTACGCGGGAGTTTCCGATGAAATGCGTTACGCATCTGCCACGAAGCAGACCGGGGCACCTGACCCGTTCTTCGATAAGGGCGGTTCGCATGCGGTCACCGCATTCGCGCCTCAGGTGAATCTTTGCATTGCGATCTCACCACCCGACGATCTTGGCCCTGCCGACCGGCATACCGTGATCCACTCCGCAACCATGCGCGTGGCAGATCGGCTGGCCGCTACGGTAGCCGCGATGGAACCACCGGAACTGGAGACGTTTGACCTCACCCCGCGTGAGGGGTTGCCGGGCGCTGTGTTTATTCCGCACCTGTCGTCAATCGAATGGCAAACAGGAAGCCGCTCATCCATGGGGATGAGCGTATATGGCCAGACCCGCCTCTCCGCACCGTGGCTGCTTGAAGGTACTGAATTGCTTGACGGTGCCGTGTCTCAACGCCACTCCCTGCAACTGGCAGATAATCCGGTGGTGCTGGAGATGGCCCGCCGCCACGGGACAACATTCAACTTTATTGGCTGCATCATTCAGCGCACAAACTGGACCATGCAGGCGGAAAAGGAGATGGCAGCCGATCGCGCCGCTCATCTCGCCCAGAAGGTTGGGGCGAAGGCGGCGATCGTCACCACAGACATTCGCGGCCAGCGATACCTTGAGACCATCCTGACACTCCAGGCCTGCGAGCGTTTGGGGATTGCGACGATTCTGCTGAGCGAAGAGGAGGATCCTGAAGGCGGTACGGCGCCTCCGTTCATCCTCTCGCCACCAGAGATGGTTTCCGTGGTCAGCACGGGCACCGGCGCTGTCCCCGGCAACTTCCCGCCCGTAGACAAGGTGGTGGGGACGGTTGGCAAGCCTGAGGAGCGCTGGTACGGGGAGCAGCCGCCAATTATCGGCAGATACGGAGCGTATCACGCCCAGGACATCTGGGGTTACGGAAACCAGAGCCTGGCCGACTACTGATCGACAAGCGTGGCTCCGTTCAAAGTTGCCCTGTTGATATCGAGAGAGCCATGCCACTCATGCATGAGGATTAGGATTCACCGATGAGATGGTGCCTCCTGGTATTCCTGTTGGGCATCGCAATGCTCATGGCGTGCTCTTCTGATCAGACGGCCAGCGATGATTTACCGCTGCAGGCAACGGCATCTCCCGCTGTTGCCGCGGAAGCGCACACGCCTGAGACTGAAGTCGTTCTCCCCACTGCCGTGCTCAATACCGTTGTGCCGACTCAAGTCGTTCTGATCTCCGCCAGCCCAACGGTCGCCTCAACGGTATCTCTCGCAGCTACCGCCGAAGCTACGGACCTTGATCGGTCTGGACACATCGCCTACGTAAGCTCCGACGCCGAGATATTCACGATCAACCCTCACGGTTCCAATCAACAGAGAACCTCCCCTGGAATCTCGGATCCGTCCATCCCTACATTACTCAGACCCGATACACCTGGCCTGGCTGGGCGCCCGATGGAAATCGAATCCTCTACTCATCCATCGCATCCCCCTCGCCGGGCGTAGCGCCATTCATGTTGCTCTCAACGATGGCCGATGGCTCGATCGCAGATCGCCCAGATATTCTTTTCCAGAATCAATACGACAGGATAGGGGTTGTGGAAGGAGGTCCTCACTACAGTCTGTGGTCACCTGACGGCAAGAAGTTGGCCTCCATTGTCGGCACCCTAAGCGGGCTGGTACTGGCCCTTTTTGACACAGAAGATGAATCATTTCTCACCCTGCCTCTCCGCGCTCCCATGTACTTCGGATGGTCGCCAAACTCAGAGCGTTTCGCGGTGCATGGCAGCAGGAAGTTACAGATCATCGATGACTTGATTGACGGTGAGTTCGGTTTGGAATTAGAAGGGGGCTCATCCAGATACTTCGCTCCCCAATTTGCTCCCGATGGCGAGGGAATCGCCTTCGTTACCGAAGACGACGGCAATTTCTTTCTGAACGTTCACCAATTTTCCAACAAGACAGACACACCGGTTGCCTCGTTCGAAGGTTTTGTCTGGTTTCGATGGTCTCCCGATGGCGAATCACTGGCCGTTCTGAAAGGCGATTCGCAGTCCGCAGAGTCAGAAATCTGGCTGGTCGCCGCAAATGGAAGATCGAAAATGCTGCTGGTCAGAGGCCGCTATCAGATGTTCATGTGGTCGCCAGACGGCGAGAAGTTGTTGCTTTCAGAGGTCGATAAATTGCAGCCATTCCGTGCCCTCTGGACGGTGATCGACGCTAATGCCGGAGTAATCACCCAGCTTGCCACCTTCACACCTACTCTCAGCCTGCAGCAGATGATTCTCTTCTTCGATCAGTACTCCGCGTCGCACACGTTCTGGTCTCCCGATGGGCAGTCAATCGTGTTCGCAGGTGTACTGCACACTCCAATCTCTGATGAGGGACCAAGTGCCAGATCAATTGAGAGAATCTGGGTAGTCGATGTGGACGGCGATACCCTGCAGACGGCACCCTCGCGTTCTGATCCCCTCAGTAGCGATCAGTTAGCGAATCGAGTAACTACCGGGACTTCACTTCTTCTTCCTGGCGTCCTTCTTGCTCTGGTAGGTGCCCTCTTCGAATAGATCCGCCCCCTCGGCTACGACCCCATCGATAGTCTGCTCAAAATCCTCACCGGATTCGTATTGGCGAAGAAACTCTTCGCTCACAAAAAACATTCATATACAGAACCCATCACGAGTTATGTCCTCATGATGCCGGTCGCATGGGCAGATCTTCTTGCGATCCTCAACGGGATCGCCGCTCAGCGGCATTCAGGGGCAGTAGCGGTAGCCGTGCTTGATCTCATTCTCAGCCAGGCCCTGCTGCACCACCTCAACCACGTCTGCCTCTGGAAAGAACACGTAATCGCTTTTTTCAACGTACTTTTCAGAAAAAGACTTCGCTCGCTCCAGTGCCTTTTCCGTGGTCAAATCTTGATCAGGCAAACAGTCCTCCTATGGCATCTTTGGTAATAGTGTCATGACGTTTCTCCAAACATTCGCGAACGCAGCCTATCGTGCGATGAACATGGCATGTTCCTGAACGCCTCTCGTTGGCCCAGCAACTGGCGGCCGGTCTGCGGAAGCGCCTCCAGTACCGCGCTCCTCGTCTTGTCTGAAGCGACCTCAAAACTCACAACCGCGGATGTACGGCATTCGCACCGCACTCCAAAAAATACCTTGAGCACACCACCCGGGCCTCGAGTTACCTGCGACATGCGGCCAAGCGGAACGAATTCACGACCGATAACTGGCTCTTGACGTAGCAGTTCAGACTGCACAGTCTCGATCAGCCAGTCGGTGGTCACCTCATCAGTGGCTTCCAGCGAGCCATTGCGCGCTTCAGGCACCATAGCCTCTTGACCCGCCGGCTTCCCACCACGCATACATATGTCTGAGCGACTCCGACTCACCTTCCAAATGGTAAGCAGTCGTCAGCGTCTCCGTCACATACATCTTGGCGATTGCTATCGCCTCGTCTGCCGACCGGCCATGCGCCATACCCGCGGTAATCGCGGCAGAGTACGCGGCGCCAGATCCACGGGCAAGCGGAGCATCCACCCGCTCACTTGGAAGGTCCATATACTCCTGACCATCGAACATATAGTCAGTGCACTCTTCCCCCTCGATTTCTGAGCCGCTCACCACGACCCAGCTGGGGCCCATCTGCCTGATCAGTTTGGCTCCAGCCTTCATTCCCATGGCGTTCTTGATTGGCAGGCCAAGGATGAGTTTGCACTCGGATATATCGACAACGGCAATATCGCCCACCGGGAAGAGTGAAGCCTTTAGATAGGCCACAGCGTCACTACCTGCGCCGTTATCTTCAGCATCGATGGAGTCGATATTCAGAGAAGGATCCACAACCGTGTTCTTGAGACCCAGCTCTTCGATCTTGGCTGCCACAACCCGGGCGATCTCGCCATTAGCAACCGCACCCACTTTGACGGCGTCCGCCCCGGACTGGCTTACCGCCAGTTCAATCTGGTCGACCACTTCCGAGGGTGTCAGCGCCGACAGTCCATCGGTGGCGTCTGACGGGCGTGTTATCACTCCGGTAACTACGGCTGCGCCGTGGACGCCGAAGGCCGCAAACGTCTTCAGGTCCGCCTGCACGCCACCCACGCCAGTTGGATCGGAAACCCCGATTGTTATCGCCTTCGGTACTCTGTCTCCCATGTCCCATTTTTCCCGATTAATCCAGCCTGGAGGGCATCTTCCCAGCCCAGAAGCAGATATATGTATTGCCCATTATCAAGCGTTGACGCACCCGGCGCGTGAGGCCCCAATGCCAATCAATTTATCCCCGCTGACCGGCGAACCTTACGCTAAGTTGAAGCACGTTCCAAATTCTGGGTTATTATGTGCCCAATTTCGGCCCGATAATGGGCTGAGCAAATAGTGACGCGACTGGAAATACACTTATGTCATCGGGACGAGTAAAAGTATCCGGGGCTCGTAATTTTCTTGCCCACACGCCGGGTCTCGTGCGGTACGGATCAAAGCCGACCAGAGAGATTCAGTCGAGTGATACGGCTGAAGCTGAGATTCTCGCCGGACTGAGAGGCTACGGACAGGCAGCCGCATATCTGCCAAACGTCGCGTACCTGGGCGGCTTCCCGCCAGACAACATGTGGGACGTGGAACGACCCTGGTACAACAAGAATGGCGAGTACTCCCGGCGCCACCCCTACGGCGAGATCATGCCGGAGGATGAGTTCTACGGAGTGATGCGGGCCGGTGACGACTTTGATCTGCTCTGGTTGGAAGAGTCGTTCAATGATGAAGTACGTCAAAAGCTACTTGATCATCCGTACTGGTCTGAAGGCGATCTGGAGAGACTCGACAAGGGTACCCCGCTCAGTCAGATTGAGGAGCAGTTAGCTCCCGAACTTGGCAACCTGCCGATGTACCTGCAGAGTGGTCGCCTGATTGGCGTAATCAATCGTGCCCACGACCTAGATGCATCGCTCTTCTCCGATGTTTTGCTGGAGAACCTCGCTACAAAAGCAGCCGCGGTGATGGCTACAAAAACCTTGCTTGGCGATCTTGGCGTAGAGGCCGACTCAATTCCATACATCATTAACTGTGGTGAAGAGGCGGTGGGTGATCGATACCAGCGCGGCGGTGGCAACCTGGCGAAGGCCGTGGGCGAAGTCTGCGGATGCACTGCCGCCACCGGCGTAGATATCAAGGCGTTCTGCTGCGGGCCAAATCACGCCATCGCCGTGGGAGCAAGCCTGGTGTACTCGGGCCTGTTCGAGCGTGTTCTGGTGGTTGGAGGCTGCTCCCTGGCCAAACTTGGGATGAAGTACCAGGGGCATCTCAATAACGACATGCCAATCATTGAGGATGTACTGGCTGGCGCGGCAATACTTCTGGAGAAGCAGGACGGTGAGGGAGCAATCGTCCGCCTGGACTCAGTAGGAACCCATCCCATTGGCGCGGGTGGTGCGCAGGCGAAGATCCTTGAAGAGCTTGTTTCAAAGCCGTTGAAGAAACTTGGCCTCACATTCTCAGACATCGACAAGTACGCAACCGAAATGCACAACCCTGAGGTGACTGAACCGTCAGGCTCCGGGAATGTGCCACAACTCAACTACAACCTCATAGCCGCGCTGGCCGTTCGCTCGGGTCAACTTGAGCGCTCGGAAATGCAAGCGTTCACTCGTAAACACGGAATGCCGGGATTCTCGCCAACGCAAGGGCACATCGCATCGGCAATTCCATTTTTACCTCATGCGCTCGAGGGAATTAGCGGTGGAGAATTGACTCGAGTTATGTTTTTGGCCAAGGGGAGCCTATTCCTGGGGCGAATGACCCAGATGTCAGATGGACTATCGTTCATAATCGAAGGTGATGGCTAATACGGGCTACGGAATTAGTAGAAATAGGCATTAAGCGCCGGTGTAACATAGGAAATCTCAATAAGGATCGCGAGGAATTAATAGATGGATCTTCGAGGTAAGAAAGTAATCGCTCTTGGGGAGCGCGACGGAATTCAAGGCGAGGCCATTGGCAAGGTGGCTAAGTCAGCCGGTGCAGAAGTCGTCCTTGAGGTAACGCACTGTTTCGTCTGAACGTCTGCGGGAGCGCTTGACCTGGATGGTCAAGAAGAGTTGAAGCGGACGGCTGAGAAGGCCGGCACAGAAGATCTGATTGTCCTGCTTGGAACGCCCAATGCAGACAGCACAGAGTTGTACGCAATTACGATGACTGAAGGTGATCCAGCCTGGGCAGGCGCGCTGGCAGGCGTAGCCTTGGGATTGCCTGTTTACCACGTCACTGAAAACGAGGTGAAGAGTCAGGTTGATCCAGATATCTACGATGAAGAAATTGGCATTGCTGAGATGGTTCTTGAGATCGATGAGATCAGAGAATCAGCCAAGAGCGTCCGGGACCGGGTGGCCGCAGCCACGACTTAGGTTTTCCCACCGTCCGGGTATTGATCAAGATTAGATCTGCATGACGACGGAGCTACTACAGCTCCGTCGTCACGCGCTCCAGAGAATCGCAAAAGATCCCGCAGGCGTGCTCAGTTTCCAAATAGTGCAGCTATGTTACCGCCGCAGATCATATTCATCTCGCGCGAATTGATGAAGGCACAGTAGTCGCGCAAATCGGTCAGTGACTGCGGGTACGTACAGTGACATTCCACGTTTGATATGTCAGATCCCCATATCAACTTGGTTGGTCCCATACGATGATGATATTCCCGGATCAGACCCCGCACTTCATGATACGGGTAATCCCATTCGCCACCCATCAAGATTGGGATCAGCATTTCTGAGAACACGTTCGGGGCCATCAGAGGCCCCCAGATCTCATCAGGAATATCTATCGCGCCATCCTGCCAGAATCGATACAGCGGGATGCGTGTGTGTAAATCGACGGAACTTCCGGATAGCGCACTACCACCTGCCAAATGCTGCATGAACTTCCATCCAGTCCTCCTGGCCGGGATCCGACGTGGTGATATCCCAGAAGACGGGAATGCCGAGATCGCGCACGTGATCCCGGAACGGGTAGGAAACAGGATCATCGAACTTCTCACTACGGCCACAGTGACTGAAGCTGGCCGTGTTGAAAAATAGGCCGTTGAGGCCAAGATCAGAAACCGCTCGATCTAGTACCTGGAACTGACTGGAATCATCGACGCTCCATTCTTCCACCGATACGAGCGCCAAGAAGCGGTCGGTATAGCGGCTAATAACGTCAGCCTGATACTCATTGAGTCTTCCATACGTGTGTCCCGCCTGAATCAACGCTCGGTCAATTCCGGCGTAGTCCATCTGGGCGATGATCTGCTCAGATGGTGAATCCAAGTTTCTTGCCGTAGGCGGGAGGTAGTATCGCCCGTAGTCAACACCATCAACCGTCCACAACAACTTCCCAAAGTCGCCACCCCGGAAGTTGAACTCGGAAGTATCCTGTCCCTTGTACCAGTCTCGTCCGCCAATCAAGGAATTATCATCCAATCTGCGATCGACAGATCGGTGAAACATCAAATCGCTGGCGAATGCCAGATCGTCGTCAACTGATTCAAAGCCGCAACGACCGCCAATATCTGGAAATATGTGGACATGTCCATCGATCAGCCTCGGCTCACTCCGTCTCCAGGCCGTGCCACGCCACGGCTGTCTCTCGTCTACTCGGCGTGGCTAAATCCGCTTACCACCACGCCCGGGAATTGGCCTAGAATACACCCTATGAGCATGGTGGAAATCCCGTCGTGATAAAGGGTGCAATATCGCTGATGATTATCGGCGCTGTAGTGCTACTTGTATCCGTTGGGATTTTGTTTCTGTCTGAATTTAGACTCGATGAGTTACCGGGAAATCCAGTCAACCAACTCGTAATCGCTGAAAAGAAAAACCTGACAGAGACAAAGGATTTATCACAATTTGGAATATTGATCGGAGCCATGATAGTCGGGTTATCCGGGTTAGTGGCCGGACTATTGTATTGGCGGAGTTGATACCGTCTTTTTGGTGCTATCGGAGTTCAAAAAGTGGCGGAATCAGAACATTTGTCGGATTCCATATAAGGTACAATTACGGCGTGATTATCGCGACCGGAAAGATGGGCTCGTGGATCTGCGGAGGCTGACCACTTAATGACAACAGTGGACATCAAATTATTTACGTCTAACGGCTGAGGCCCCTGCCACATGGTGAAAGTGTATCTTTCACGAAAAGGCGTGCCGTTCAGCGAACTCAACGTCTCAATTGATGCGGACGCTGATGAAGAACTTCGGGCGATGGGCCGGTCAACTACCCCTATCACGGTCATTGGCGATCACCAGATTGTGGGCTACAAGCCGAGAGATCTCGAAGGAGCTCTCCAGGACGTTGGGCTGATCTAGTACAACCGAAAAGCGGCCCGTCTGTATCAGCATTGCTGATACAGACGGGCCGCTTTTCATTTAATGGTCAACTCTGCTCTGTCGGCCATAGCCGTAGTAGTCCTGCATGTGGAACGCGCCGTAACGGCCGGCGATATCCGGCAGTTGGCCTGCCCACGTGTCGGCCTCCCCATTGCGCGCACCCAGCACACGCTCAACCGGTGGGAACGGACCTGCGGCGCCAGCGCCGGTGCTCACGATCGCCTCCATCTCCGGCGTGTAGACCAGCAACGGTGGTGCCGCGCCGTCTTCGTCGTCCTCTTCTTCGGTGATCAGCGTGGTCCGGATGCCCGCCTGCTCGCATGCCTGGATGCCCAGGACCGTATCAACAAATCGCCGACCACGAATGTTGGTGGTGATGATGGCGCCATCTGCGCCAAGCATCTTAGCCATCTGCGCAGACCGCCCCGCGGACAGCTGCATCTCAGTTTGGCCGCCCCAGTTGGTGCGCTGAATTATGCAGCCCAGGAAGTTCAGATCTTTCCCATGCCGAGACATCAGCTCCCGAACAAGGGGATTATTCGTAAAGTGCCAGGAAACTCGCTGCGAAACCGCGCCATCAAACATCTCTTCAGGCTTGAGGAGCCACGGTGCTGAGAGCCTTGTAACGCCATATACGGCGGTGCCCATCTTGGAATCTGGACCGGTCCAGAACTCCATCGACATTAGATTGCAGATGAAGACAATCCCTGGCAGCTTTGAATCTCTCTTTTCGGTATCCAGGTCTTCGACTTCTGGAGGATTCATTTCTCGCACCACATCGGCAAGCGCGTCGACTACTCGAAGTGTGGCGGTGTGTGTGGCCAGATATCGATCTTCCGGCCCCATACCGTCAACAGCATCAACACTCAGGCAGATATTGTTCAGGCTGGCCATTGGTGTCACGGCACTCGGCCCAGACATATCGATGTAGTCCTGGGGCCGTTCGTTCTGCTTTAGCTTCAGCGCCTCTTCCGCAGTGGTAGTTTCGACGCGAGCGCCTCTTTCTCCCATTGTGGACTGGACCACAGCAAGACCACCAAGCCGATAGGTAACGCCCTCACCAACCGAAATCACGGGGCGACCACAGATACCCGGATAGACCTGCCCCGGGCCATCTATCTTCACCCGCGGCTCAAGCACGTCGTTGACGTGCACAATCCGGGACGATTCGCCTGGTGACGTGATGTCTATGGAGACGTTTTCCACGTTTGGCGTCTCCGCCGCCAGCGCCGTCAATTCAGCGATGTCAACGGTGAACACGCCATCGCTCCAACTGGTTGTGGAGCCGGCCTTGAGGCTTCTTACCGGGAATGTTCCTAGCTTAAGAGACATGTGCAACCTCCGCCGCCTGAGTTTCAGATGGCTCAAAGATGGTTGGAGCATCCACTTCAGTTTTGAGCGCTCTCAGTGCCGTCTGAACGATGCGCATGTTGAGAGCGTGATCTCCTTCTTCTGATAGCGTTGGGTCGCCGCAAACATGCTCGATACGCATGCCACGCACGATACGGTTCGCTCCAACGGTGTAGGGCACGATTGGAATCGCGCTGATGACCGCCACCGGGAAGCCTGATCGCTCCAGTTCTTTAGTTATCGTTGCCCCGCAACGATTACAGCTACCTCAGGTGGGCACCATGATCACAGCGCCAACTTCTGCTTCTGTGAACTCTTTCGCGATCTCCTGCCCAAACTGCCGAGCATTCGTAATGGATGTCTGATTGCCAACGGTGGAGATGTAGCTTCCGTAGATGGAGCCAATCTCTTTCTGGGCCTCCAGCTTTCGCAAGCTGCGCAAGGGGACCACGTAGTTAGGATCCCTCTCGTTGACCCAATGGTGGCCATAGCCGCCGTGGATCGTCTCCCACTCTCCGGCTACCAGTTCCTGCATGCCGTCAATCGAGTAGTGGAAGTATGAATCTGCGCGGGCCGCTGCCAGCTTGTCAGGATTGCCCTTTGGAACAAGCCCGCCGCTGGTGACGATTGCTACTTTAATGCCCTCAAGGGTTTCCAGTGGAGGTGGTGGCGACACGTGATCGTAATCGCGAATCACTATCTCACTCTGGAACGGCTCGCCGTTAATTCGAGCCAGGACCATATCTACGGCTCGGGTGGAGCCGGGCTTTTCGTGCATCATGTCGGGGCGGAATCCTCGCGGAATGTACCCCTCTTCAAGCGCTGATCCCAGCGTTTCTCCAGCGCCCAGACGGACTGCGAAGCCGGCCACCTGCTGCAATATTTTGCCCATATCTGCCACGTTGGTCCCCGTGGGGAGGCAGATCATGTCCCGCCGATAGACGGCCACACCGGGGTTGTCCGGCTCCATCGCAGATAGCGACGGCACTCCGTTTTCGCGCGCAATCTGGCCAACAAGGCCGCACGCAAGTCCGTACCGACCCGAGTCAAATGCTGGGCCTGTGACGATTACATCTGGCTTGTGCTCTTCAATCGCGGTCTTCACGAAGGCACGGGCGGCATCTTCGTTTTCGACGAAGTAGTTGTCGCCACAGACGATCGTGGCTATTACTGAGCCTCCGTCGCCCAACGCAGCGTCCAGAGCGCGTCCGGGACCAACGGCGCCATCGAGCAGACGTGCTGGCTCGTTGGCGTGTTCCTCACCGCCAATTCCGCCAAAGAACTGGTTGAGATAGTGAAGCACTTTCATCTCGAAAATCCTCTCTGAAAGCAGTCCTAATCCATATTTGCTGGATCAGGAGATCGATGTTCGTCACCGCTTTCGGAGCAGGCAACGGACCATTGGGAGCGTCTAAAAATCTTCAAAGCTGTTATAGCCAAATCCGTAGTAGTCAGCCAGATACGAAGAGCCATAAGATCCGTGGATCGCAGGCAACTCCTGCAGCCACTCATCCGAAGGGTCCCGTGAACCGATGACCCTCTCAACGGCGGGGAACGGCTCTTCAACTCCGCCCGTTCCTGAACTCACGATGGACGTCACTTCAGGAAACGAAACCAGAAGCGGAGGCGCCGTGCCGAATTCGTTGTCTTCCTCCTCGGTCAGGAGAATGGTGGCGATTCCCTGGCGCTCGCAGGCCTGGACCGTAAGCGCAGTCTCCAGGAATCGCTGACCTCGAAGGTCAGTAGTTACGATAGCTCCTGCAGCGCCGAGACGTTTCGCCATCAGCGCCGCTCGCTCCGCGGCCATCTCTTTCTCCGGCTGCGTCGTCCAGTTGGTTCGCTGGATAAGACATCCCAGGAAGTTGCACGTTTTTCCGTGGCGACGTGACAGTTCAGCCACAATTGGACTATTGGAAAGTTGCCAGGACGCGGGCCGTCCCAGCATGTACGTACCCATCACCGCACCATCCATCATCTCCGTTGGGTAGAGCATCCACGGTGATGAGAGCCTGGTCTGACCGTAAATAGCGGCGCCAAAGTTGGATCGCGGCCCAGCCTCTGCCTGCCACTCCCCGGACGCGAGATGCGGAATGAAGACGTACCCGGGAAGATCCGGATTCTCCACGTCTGTATTGAACACCTCGCTTTCCGGCGCGGTCTGATCAGCGATGGTCTCAGCGAGCCGATCTATCACCCGCAATACGGCGGTTCGAAGAGCTGTGTACCTGTCCTCATGGTTCAGATCTGCCGGGGCATAAATAGTGAGGCATAGAAGGTTCAGTGAGTTGTACGGCGAGAGATTACCTGGCCCTGACATATCGATGAAACGGGCGTGTGTACGAGACTGCTCGCTCTTTTTCTGATTGCCGCCCTCGTGTGGCCACGCGCGTTCTCCAGCGGTCAAATGCTCATCATCAACCAACAGGCCAACCGCAACACCGCCCATCCGATGTGTGCGCCCCTGACCTACTGTCTCAACAGACCTGCCAAAGACGCCTGGGTACACAGTGCCAGGGCCATCAACCTTTGATTTGATCTCATAAAGATCTTTGAGATTCACCAGCCGGACTGAATCGCCGGGACTGGTGATATCGATATCGGCCCACTCCAGGTCACCCTGTCGAAGGATCAGACCCAACAGCTCCTCACGGTTGATTCGCAGATTTCCATCGTCCCAGGCTGTCTCTTCGGCAAACTCAATACTGGCAACCGGGAACGTCCCCATTTCAAGTTGCACTGGCAGTCTCCTCCGCCGGATCAAACACCGTCGGACCATCCACTTCGGTCTGTAGCGCCCGGAGAGCTGTATCCACAATCCGACGCGCCAGGCGGGCATCGTTCTCTTCAGACAGATTCGGATCGCCGCATACATGCTCCACCCGCATGCCCCTGACAATCCGCCCGGCCTTCGCGGCGAAGGGAATCATCGGGATGGCGCTCACCATCGCGGTTGTGATGCCTTCACGCTCAAGTTCTTTTGTTATCGTTGCGCCGCAACGATTGCAGCTACCTCAGGTGGCCACCAGCAGGGCAGCGGTTACACCCGCATCCTTAAACTCGCGGGCGATTTCCGCCCCCATGCGCTTCGCATTTGTGACGGCTGTTCCATTCCCCACAGTGGAAAAGAAATTTGGATAAATGCTTCCAATAACACCGGCGTCTTCCAGTTGCCTCAGTACCGGCAGCGGGAGGACGTAGTTAGGGTTCTTGGTATTCAGGTACTTGGTATTGAAGCCACCGTGGACCGATTCCCACTCGTCGAGGGCCAGCTCAGTAATTCCTTCAATGGAGTACTTGAACGCCTGTTGCGCGTTGCCGGACATCTGGCGATCGGGGTTGCCGCGGGGGACCAGTCCGCCACTTGTGACAAGGCCCAGAGTTATGCTGCTGAGATCGGCCACAGGCATCGGTGGTGGGACGGTTTCATACTGCTGGATTAGAACTTCGGAGGAATAATCCTCATCGGCCACCCGCGCCTCAAGCATATCTATCGCCCGCTCCCAGGCAGGCTTTTCGCGAACAATCGCTTTTCTCAAGCCCGTGGGTAAGTAGCCTTCTTTGCTCGCGGGACCTAATTGCTCGCCATTGCCCAGTCTCAGCGCAAGATCGGCCATGCGAGAGAGAGCATCCTGCATTTCGCTGGCGCGCGTCCCAGTTGGCAGGCAGACCAGATCGCTACGAAGGGTTGTGTATCCAACGTTGTCGGGGTGCATGGCCGTGACAGCCGGAATCCCCGCAGACTTAGCGATGATGCACATCTGTGCTGCAGCCACGCCGTAACGGCCAGCGTCAAAAGCGGGTCCTGCAATTACAACATCGGGCTTAATTTCTTCCAGAGCAGCACTGGCGTCTCGAGCGCCAGACGCTGCCTCCTCAACAAAGTAGTTATCGCCACAAATAAAGGTGGCGACGACCTCCGCACGATCGCCCAGTATCTGCTGGAGCGCGTTGCCCGGCCCAACCGGTCCAATCTTCACCTGGAAGGGAGTATTTGCATGCTCCTCCCCTCCAATCCCACCGAAAAATTGGTTCAGGTAGTGGACCACCTTTAAGCCATCAGTCATCTCGACCTCCCAGAGGATCGCGCCACCCGATTACAGGGGAGTGTATTTAGAGCTGTCGCAATCGCGGATCCCATTTATCTCTCAACCAGTCACCCATGAAATTGAAACCCAGAACCGTAATAAATATGGCCATTCCCGGGAACACAGTTATCCACCAACCAGAACCCGTTAGCAGATAGTCGCGACCATCAGCAATCATCAACCCCCACGCCGGTGTGGGCGGTGGAACTCCGGCGCCAAGGTAACTCAATATCGACTCCGCAAGGATCACGCTTCCAACCTCAAGGGTTGCAGCGACAACGATGGTATTTCTCACGCCCGGCAGGATATGCCTGAGCATAATCCGCCTATCAGAGGCCCCCGACGATCGGGCCAGTGCCACGAAATCAAGCGTCTTTAGCTGGAGCGTCTGCCCTCTCACCAGTCGCGCGGGGCCTGCCCAGTTACTGATCGCCAGTACAAGCATTAATGTCGTGAGGCTCTGCCCCATCACGATAACCACCATTAAAGCCAATAATAAAAACGGGATCGCTGAGTTGATATCTAAAAGTCTCATGATGACTTCATCAATAACCCCGCCGAAATAGCCAGCGACCAGCCCCAGAGTGGTGCCAATCGTCAGCCCGGCAAAGATGGCGACGGCAGCAACCATCAGAGAGATTCGAGCGCCGTAAATGATTCGGCTCAATATGTCTCTGCCCAGAGGGTCAGCGCCCAAAATGTAGTTCGCCTCCACGTCACGTGGGTGGGCGCGAGCCGCCGCATCCCTATCGGCATCCTGCCACATTGGAGGGTAATTGCGGTGCCGCAGATTGTTGCGTTCAGGGTCGTGCGGAGCGAGCAGCGGCGCAAAAATCGCAAATATCACCATCATCAAGACGGCCGCAGCTGGAATAACCGGGTAGTGGCGGAATATGTAATACACCTTTCCTACCCTGGAAGTTGCAACCCTCCGCTGTGGAATCAGCGAGATTGCTTCGTTTAGTGACGCATCGTCAGTGACCATCAAGTAACTCTAATTCTAGGATCCAGGAACGCGTATGAAATATCGATGAGGAATACAACCACAACGTAGAGCACCGTAAACACAAGAACGCAACCCGTCATCACCGGGAAGTCATTGTTGTTGATAGCCGTCACCACCAGCCGTCCGAGGCCAGGCCAGGCGAAGACGGTTTCTGTGACAACCGTACCGGTCAAGAAACCTGCGAGGACCAATCCCGCAACTGTCAGAGGTGGTATCGCCGCGTTTTTGAGGGCGTGCTTCCAGATCACAACCCACTCAGGAACGCCTTTCGCACGGGCGAGCTTTATGTATTCAGCGTCCAGAGTTTCAAGCATGGAGGAACGGACTAATCTCAATATTCCAGCAGCTGGCAGCCAGCCCAACGTGATTGCAGGCAATATGAAGTGAGTCCAATCACCTCGCTGGCTGGTGGGTAACCAACCTAGCTCAACGGCGAATACAAGAATTAAAACCAGGCCAAGGAAAAATGGAGGAAGCGCCTGACCGAATAATGCAAACGTTCTTCCACCGCCGTCCAAAAAGGTGCCACGTCTAGTGGCTGATAAAACACCGAGCGGAATGCCAATGAGAAGCGCAAATAGCCATGCTGCGCCAGCTAACTGAAGCGTGGCAGGTATCTTCTCTTTAATGGTGTCAATTGCCGGATGCCCCGTCTGTATCGACTTCCCAAAATCAAGCCGAGCGGCCTTTGAAAGCCAGATGAAATACTGGACTGGGATGGGCTTATCAAGACCAAAATCTTTGCCCCACTGCTCCCAAACTTCTGGACTGGTCACACCAACGGTCAAGTACAGGTTCCTGGGATCACCCGCAAGGCGGGACATCAGAAACACTATGAACGTCGCGCCAATGATCGATATGACGCCGAAAAATATTCTTCGAACTACAAATCGAATCATTCCGTCTCCCTCCTCCTACGATGCTGACCAGATCCTTCTTGGAGCCAGGCATCGGTCTACGCCAATGGACTCCACATGAGCGAACAACTCCATTCACTCATGCGGCAAACATGTGTGCGATTACCACACATGTTTGCCGCATGAGTGAATTACGTGCGATGCCCCCGGACCAAAAGGCCCGGGGGCATCGCTATTTTCCTAACTTACGGTGCAGCGAGGAATACGCTCTGGAAGTTGTTCATGTCTCGGAACGGAAGCAAGTTCCATGTGACGACTCGTTCTGGGTTCACACCAATCAGCGTGGGAACTTCCACAACACCGGTCGACAGCATGTTCTCGAAGCCCCAGTCGAAGTAGGCCTCACGACTTGCTAGGTTCTCAGGCGAACCCTGTAGCTGTGGAGCTGTCTCCTGGAACGTGTCCCAGAATCTCAGATCCTCAATACCAGGGTTGTAGCCACCTGTTGGCTGCGGGAATGAACAGCAACCAATGGTTCCACCAATTTCACCTGAGTAACTCAAGCGGTTGGGACCCCATGGAGCGATCCAAGGTACGTTGATCGTTCGACCAACCATGGTGGGTCGACGTGCCGTGTAAGCGGAGGTATCAATCCCGACGTCAAGTCCAAGATTGTCCTGCCACATACCTGCAACTGCCTGGCAAACCTCGACGTTCACGCCGATGCTTGTTGGGCAGAAGAAGTCAGGAACGGCGAATCCGTCTGGATAGCCGGCCTCAGCAAGCAGTGCTTTGGCACCATCTGGATCAAACGCGATCTCCCAGCGACTTTTCCACTCAGGGTGATTCTGGTGGATGGTGACTGAGACGCCACCACCGTAGATCGGTCCGCCATATTCGGCAAGGATCGTATCGTTGATCAAGTCACGGTCAATCGCCATAGACATGGCGTGGCGAACCTTACGTGCTGACTCTGATCGTGCAGCGTCATTCGGGTCACCAATCCACGGGTGCTCAGCATCAGCGCTGACCGTTCGTTCAACGGGTTCGTCGTTTTCTGGAATGTAGTCCAGGTTGTAGTTCCCTGCAAAGTAGATGAAGTGGCCAAGGAACTGCCTGAGTCCATCGTTGAACTCAAAGCCATCACCTTGCAATGACGGTACGTCGCCAATTGGTACGGCGGCGATGTCTACTTCACCAGTCTTCAGCTGGGCTGTTCGGACTGAGCCTTCAGGTGTCTCAATGAGTTCCAGGATGGAAACTCCAGGTGCGGTCCCCCAGTAATCCTGGTTCGCCCGCATTGTAATTTTCTCGTTGGACTTCCAGTCGGTAACGATGAACGGTCCCGTGCCATGTGGCGTAAGGAGAGTCTCATCGGCACCAAGCTCTTCAAAAAGGGCCTTGGAAACTACTGCAGCGGAGTCATTACACGCGCTCACAGTGTTGTACTCAAGGAAGTCACCACGGAACTGCTTGAACGGAGCATCAACCTTGGCCGGGTTGTTTGGATTCACTACCCATGGAAGGAAGGTGGAGTTCAATTCACCCGCGGCTGAGTGCCGGGATGCTGCGTTGTCTGCGCCAGCCTCGTTGTAGCTGAACACAATATCCGCTGCCGTCATCTCTCCCCAGTCACGGTCATCCGTGTAGAAATGCACGCCATCGCGGATAGCGAAGGTGACTTTACTCAGATCGTTTGAAAGTTCCCAACCTGTCGCCAATAGCGGAACGACGCAGCTTGAACTGTCGCCGGTCAACAGTGTTTCTTGTATTCCGAAGAGATACTGAAGCATGTTGGTCGGGAAGACGGCATCCTGGTTAGTAAACACAGGACTGCCAACAGAACCCAGAGCCACCTTCAGCGTACCTTGCTGAACGGGTGCGCCACCGCCACCTGCTCCTGCTTTCGGCACAGCTGTGACAACTACCGTAACCTCTCGGTCTACGACGACCGTCTGGACGACGGTTTCGCCGGCCACCTCTCGGTCGACGACGACCGTCTGAATGACGGTTTCGCCGGCCACCTCTCGGTCGACAACAACCGTCTGAATGACGGTATCACCAGGCACCACTCGGTCAACAACAACCGTCTGAATGACGGTATCGCCAGGCACCACTCGGTCAACCACTCGGTCAACAACAACCGTCTGCACGACGACTTCCGCTGCCGAGCTTCCACACGCGGTTGCAGCCAGGAGCGCACCGCTAACTAACGCAAACGCCAGCCACCTGAGTTTGCTAAAGCCTAAATGCACATTCATGTTGCACTACCCCTAAATAGTCTCAATTACTTACTAAAATTGCCAGCCGAAACGGGCCCAGATAAAAACCGAGCGACACTACCACAGGTCGCTCGATTTTGACGAGAAATGCGTTGGCCATTGGCAAACGCTATCAGGTGTCCGTATTTTTCTCTGGGAAGGCGTACTCATTTCAAACACCAAACCATGCCCTTGCCCTGCCCGAGTGGCGGGGAGTGTATGTGCGTATGTCTACGTTGTCAATTCCCCTACGTGAGTGATCACCCTCGTTGAATGTGAGAATCTCATTCCGGTTCTGTCAGAACTCAGTTTTCAGTGAAGGTAGCATCGTCTGAAACAAGACGAGGAGCTGCTGACGTCATCTCCGCATTGCCGGTTTGAATCTGTCTCGAAACGGCGTCGACGAACGTCTCTGGTTTATCGGATCTACTACTGTAGGCAGTGCAAACGTCGATTTAATGAGCGAACCGGAACACGGTTCAACGATCTGCAGTTTCCAACAGACGTCGTGCTCTTGGCAGTGCTCTGGAGACTTCGCTACAAGCTCGGTTTCAGTTATGTCGCTGAGCTTCTCCTTCAACGCGGATTGGAGGTAAGTCACGAGGCCATCCGGATGTGGGAGTTCCGATTTGCTCCACTAGTAAGCGAGAAACTTCGTGCCAGGCGACGAGAACATGCCGGCCGTTCCTGATACCTGGATGAAACGTATGTAAAAGTCCGCGGACGATGGTGCTACCTGTACCGGGGCATAGATCGAGACGGCAACCTGATTGACTCGATACTTAGCGACAAACGCGACAAGTACGCGGCTCGGTGGTTCTTGCGGCGCTTACTCGATAGCGCGGATAAGCGGCCACTACGCATGATCACGGACAAGCACCCTGCGTATAGGAAGGCCATTCGATGGATTGTTGGGCGGAAGGCGTTGCATCGACACAGTCAGTATCTGAACAACCGGTTGGAGCAGAACCATCGGCACATCAAGCAGCGCTACTACCCGATGCTGGGATTCGGAAAGTTCGAATCAGCAAGCCGCTTCTACAACTGACCTTGACCCCGTTTCCGCGCCACCTGAAGGGTTATTTTCCGGGCTTCATCCAGCTGCTGTGGCTCCTGCTTGTTGGGCCATCGCGAACCGGGTCGGATC
>Ga0114996_10002469_pt1 | contig 24000 bp, 18 predicted proteins | sample ArcticOcean_MG_C_4_FD_87039 | JGI IMG/M metagenome (GOLD analysis project Ga0114996, IMG submission 87039) | Marine microbial communities from western Arctic Ocean - ArcticOcean_MG_CB4_134 | ecosystem: Environmental > Aquatic > Marine > Oceanic | place: Arctic Ocean: Canada Basin | collected... | reverse complement strand
TTGAATGTACCATCGACGAAGGTGGATGATCGCACAAGAACCTTGGCTCACCATCGATCAGTGCGAAACGAACTTACAGGCAGAACCACCGTCAGCGGTCGTCTCAGCGGTGCAGTGGCTATTTGCCGCTGGGCGATAGATTCTACCGTGCGTTCGCCCGGTTTGTCCCGGCATTCGGCAGATCCGGTCATCCGACGCAGCTAATCCGCCGGGTGGTAACGAGACCCAATCGTACGCCAAGCACCGTGGCGAAATGGATGGACTCGTTTCGAACGGGCTTGACCGAATTGAATTTCGCTGTGCCGGCGCGGTACAATCGACGAGGTAAAATCGGCGTGCTGAAGAAGAATCGATTATCCTCGCCTTGGCCCAACCACCTTGTTTAGTAAGGAACACGAATATGAATCCGCCCTACATAAGAACCAACACACTATCTCTCTTGATGCTGCTAGCGATTTGTGTTTCCAGCGCCCATGCGGAAGACGCCGTCTTCCCCGGGAAAAAAACCAAGTGGCGTGGGTTCGTCATGTACCAGGACAAGGGAAACAAAGTGGTCGTTCCCGAGAAGGCGGCCGAGGGGAAACCTTGGATCTGGCGGGCTCGCTTCTTTGGTCACCAGCCGCAGTTCGATGATGCCATGCTCCGCAAGGGATATCATGTCGTTTACTGCGAGGTCGGCGGTCTGTATGGCGCACCGAAGGCCGTGAAGCGTTGGGACGAATTCTATAAGACCTTGGTCGAGAAGCATGGATTTTCCAAGAAACCGATTCTCGAAGGCATGAGTCGTGGCGGGCTGATTATCTACAATTGGGCCACGGCGAATCCCGAGAAGGTCGCGGCCATCTATGGCGACGCCCCGGTGATGGACTTCAAGAGCTGGCCCGGCCACGCCAACGGCGGCATTCTTAAATCGTACGGCTTTAAGAACGCCGAAGAGGCAAAGGCCTATAAGAGCAATCCGGTCGACACGTTGGCACCGCTAGCCAAGGCAGGCATTCCGATCATTCACGTGGTCGGAGATTTGGACCGAGTCGTGCCGATTTCCCAAAACACCTCGATCGCGGAAAAACGTTATAAGAAAATGGGCGGCGTGTTCGAGGTGATCCACAAACAGGTGGGCCATCATCCGCATTCGCTGAAGGACCCGAAGCCGCTGGTAAAGTTCATGGAGAAGCACGCACAGGGGAAGAAGAAAGACGAGTAGGCGGCGTGGCCGAGAACATTAGAGCGCGCGTCTGATCCCGCGCCCCTTAAAGACACCCAAGCAGTGACGCCGCCGAACTAACGGACAAGTCAGGAAGCGTAACCGATTTCAAAACGATTTTCATCGTCCGGCCATCTGTATCTTCCTTCATGCTCCGCGGCGACGCGAGCGAAACCGACTGATGCGTGCTTCCGTGGCACACTTGCGGTCAGAAAGACGACCCGATTCGACTCCTTGGAGAATAGAACACATGCTAGGCCGAACGACAATTTTCTTTCTGCTGGGACTCTTTTCGGTCGTTGCCGGCGCGGCCGAAAAGCCGAACTTCGTTTTCTTCTTGGTCGACGACATGGGATGGGGTGACATCGGTGCCTACGGCAGCACCTTTCACCAGACACCGGCCGTCGACCGGCTGGCTGCCGAGGGAATGAAATTCACCCAGGGCTACGCCGCCTGTACGGTCTGTTCGCCAAGTCGGGCCGCGATCATGACCGGCTGCTACCCGGGCCGCCTGCATCTGACTGACTGGATTGCCGGACATCGCCGTCGCAACTCGAAGCTCAAAATCCCCAAGTGGCAGATGTACATCGACCACAAGCGCGTCACGCTGGCCGAGGCGCTGCGCGAAGGCGGCTACAAGACCATGTTCGCCGGCAAGTGGCATCTGATGCCTAAAAACGATCGGGCAAGGTTTCCTCATCACACGCCGACAAAACATGGGTTCGACATCAACGTCGGCGGTCGCGAGTGGGGTCAACCGAAAGGGCCGGGCAAATACTTCCATCCCTTCGGTATGCCCAACCTCGAAGGCGAGAAGGGCGATTTTCTTACCGACCGGCTAACCGACGAGTCGCTCAAGTTCATCAAGGCGAATCGGGACAAGCCGTTCTTTCTGTATCTCTCCTACTACGCCGTTCACGGGCCGCTGATGACCAAGCCCGAGCTACTCAAGAAGTATCGTGCCCGAGCGAAGGAGAAAGGACCCGACGGCAAGCGTTGGGTCGGCCGCACGACGCCCGTCTATGCCGGCATGGTGCAAAGCGTCGATGAGAGCGTCGGGCGAATCATGCGGGCGCTGGAGGAACTAAAACTCGATGACAACACCGTCGTGATCTTCACGGCCGACAACGGCGGCACCAGCCAAGCCTCGAGCGGAGGACTTCGCGGCGCTAAGGGCTTGGCGTGGGAAGGTGGCGTGCGCGAGCCGTTTATCATCAAGTGGCCCGGCGTCGCCAAAGCCGGTTCGGTCAGCGACACACTGGCGATCGGCACCGATTTCTATCCCACCATGCTCGAAATGGCCGGGCTGCCTCAGAAGCCAAAAGAGCATCTCGATGGTGTGAGTCTTGTGCCGGTCCTCAAAGGCGGCAAGTCAGACACCGATCGGACGCTCTACTGGCACTATCCGCACTATCACAAGACCAAACCATATGGCGCGATCCGCGACGGCGATTGGCGGTTGGTCGAGTTCTTCGAGGAAGGTGCGCTCCATCTGTTCAACCTGAAGGACGACCCGACGGAGTCGAAGAACCTGACTGAAGCGATGCCTGAAAAAGCGAAGCAACTTCACAGCAAGCTCGCAGCGTGGCGCAAAGAGGTCAACGCCCAGATGCCGACTCCGAACCCCAAACACAAGCAGGGGCAATCTCCGAGAAAACGACCTCGGAAAAAGAAGAAGGCGTAGCGCGAACAGCCAATACAAGCACGCGGCGCAAGCAAGTGGATTCGTCTGCCCGATCAATCCACTTGCTTGCGCCGCGTGCTTGTATTGACCCTGATTGCCCCCTTGTGCGACACATTGAGAAAAATTGGACACCCGAGCCGCACGGCTGTTATATTCTTGTCTCACCGATCACCTAAGACATCGCGTATTCATCCACTCGGAGTACGATTCATGACCAGCAAACCTCTTACTCGCCGAAAGTTCGTCAAGGCGGCCGCGTCAACGGCTGTCGCGGCGCCGATGATTATTCCCAGTACGGTTCTAGGGCGTGACGGCGCCAAGCCGGCCAACAGCCGGATCAACATGGCGGCCATCGGTGTCGGTGGTCGAGGCACCGGCGACATGGGCGGACTGATGGGATTCAAAGAGGTCCAGATGCTTGCCGTCTGCGATCCGGTTCCGGCCCATCGTGATCGAGCCAAGGGGCACGTTGATCGGCGATACAACAACAAAGATTGCAAGACCTACAACGACTATCGAGAGATCCTGGTACGCGACGACATCGATGCCGTGATGATCGGCACACCCGATCACTGGCACGCGATGATCACGATCGAAGCCTGCAAACATGGCAAAGATGTCTTCTGCGAAAAACCGGAATGCCTCACCATCGCACAAGGCCGCGCCATGGTCAACGCGGTCCGTCGCTACGGCCGTGTATTTGGCGGCGGCTCTCAACGGGTGTTGGGCGACTATGGCAAGTGGCCTGAGTTGGTTCGCGGCGGGGCGCTCGGCGAGATCAAAGAGGCGTTCGTCAGTTGCGGCGGTCCGTCGGGCGTCTGCAACTTGCCCGAAGAACCGCTTCCCAAGGGGCTCGACTGGGACATGTGGATCGGCCCGGCTCCCTGGCGACCGTTCAACCATCGATTGATCCGCGGAGGGTTCCGGCCGTATCGTGATTACTCAGGTGGTGGCATGACCGACTGGGGTGCTCATCGATTTGGCGCGGCGACCTTCGCCATTGGCGTCCACAAGACCGGTCCGTCGGAGATCATTCCGCCGGACGGTAAGGACGTCAAATATCTGACGTATCGATACGCCAGTGGCTTGAAGATCTATCATGGCGGCAGCGGAAACATCACCTACAAAGGGACCGAAGGCACACTGCCCGGCAAGACCAAGCCGCTCAAGGGTCGGGTCGAGATGGAACGCTATCGTGGTCGCGGACTGCTGGGCGACTTTGTCCAAAGTGTGTTGACGCGACAGCGCGCTTTCCGCGACATCGAGATCGCCCATCGCGCCACCACGGTCTGTCACCTGGGGAACATCGCCTACTGGCTCAATCGGCCGCTCAAGTGGGATCCGGTGAAGGAAGACTTTATCGGCGATCCCGAAGCGTCACGCTGGATTGATCGACCTGCCCGTGAGCCGTGGACACTGTAAACATCGGCGGTTTGCAAGGTTTCGTTTCCCTGTTGCTTAACACAAATTTCCTTTGCCGCTAGTGATTGCTGGCTGCAAAGATTTCCCTCTGAAGGATACGACTCATGAAACATCTACGAACCATCACGGCAGCGCTGATGCTCCTGTTCTCCGCGTCCGCCGCACAGGCCGAGGACGCCGACTTCGCCAAAATGCTCGACGGGCTGATGCCGAAGTTGAGCGCCGAAAAGATCGCCGACCGACACGGTGCCCAGAAGACATTGCTGTCGACGTGTCTCAAGCTTGGTGCACCTGGCAAGGAAAAACAACGAGCGGAAGCTTGTTCGGTCATCGCCAAGAAACTCGGCTCGAACATGGCCGTGCCCGCTCGGGTTTGGTTGCTCAAGCAGTTGGAATTCATCGGCCGCGCCGAGTCGGTTGATGCAGTAGCTGCGTTGCTTGGCGAAAAAGATACTCTCGTCCGCGACGCCGCACGTCGGGCGCTGGCCAACAATCCCGAAAAGGCCGCCGGTGCGAAGCTACTGGCCAGGATGCCAAGCGAGAAAGACGCCAAGTTCAAGGCGGCCTTGATCAACTCACTGGGGTATCGCGCCGAGGCGTCGAGCGTCAGTGCGCTGAGTACCGAACTGGCGAACAAAGATCAGACGGTCGCCATCGCGGCGGCCCGTGCGCTAGGAAAGATCGCCACTCCCGACGCGGCCAAATCACTCTCCGCAGCCCGCGAAAAGGCCGCCGGCGAGTTGAAGCTATGGATCGGCGACTCGCTGCTGTTGTGTGCGGATGATCTCAAGAAGCAAGGCAAGTCGGCGGAGGCAATCGCTCTCTACAAACAGCTCAGCGGCCCAAAGGAAAGCAAACACGTCCGCGTGGCAGCGCTGCAAGGGCTGCTCCAGGCAGGAAAGAAGGTGGGTGGGAAGTGAAAAGCGGCGCGACGCCCCACGTCTTACTCTCCAATCACCTTTACCAAAACCCGTTTTCTCCTTCGCCCGTCGAACTCGTAATAGAAGATATGCTCCCACGGGCCTAGATGCAATTTGCCGTCGGTGATGGCGACGACAACTTCGCGGCCCATGATCTGGCGTTTGTGGTGGGCGTCGGCGTTGTCTTCGCCGGTGCGGTTGTGGAGATAGCCGCCAGCGGCCGGTTCGCTGCCGGCGTCGAATGGCGCCAGTTCTTCCAGCCAGCGCTCGTAGTCCGCATGCAGCCCCGACTCGTTGTCATTGATGAACACGCTGGCGGTGATGTGCATCGCATTAACGAGCACGAGCCCATCGGCCACGCCGCTCTCGGCGACGAGCCGTTCGACTTCGGCGTGGATCGAGATGATGGCCCGGCGCTCGGGCACTTCGAGCCAGAGTTCCTTAGTGAGGGTTTTCATTGCGGTGCTATTTAGGAAGTGAATCGGAGTAAAACTGAGCTGCGATCTGTTCGGCGTGCAGCGGCAGCCACGGGGCCTTGGTGTAGACGGCGTGGCCGAGAAGCTGTCGGCGTACGCTGCCTTCTTGGGGGCCGTAATCGACCAACAACGTCTTGCCCGTGTCGGCGACGCGGGTGCCTAATTTTAGCCGCCCGAGCAGTTCGCGTCGTGGCATGCCGGGCTGCAGAAGCTGCGCCATTTGTCGATTGGCCCGACGGGCTCGCCAGGCCAACAGTCCGGGCGGCGTGTTGGTGCCGGCGATGCCGAACTGTTGGACAAAATCGCCAGCCGCCCCGTCGAGCACTTCTCCCCAGTCGGGCGGAAACGCCGCGCGATGTGGCTCGACGCCACCGGCCGGTCGGTGATTCACGACGTGCAACAGCTTCGCGATGCTTGCCGCATGCCAACCGTAGCGCACGGGGGTGCCAAACGTCACGATGTCTAGCGGGTTGTTGGCCAAGGGCGTGGGGTTTTCGGCCAAGCGCCGGCGAACGCGTTCCCACACCGGCAGGTCGACTCGACCGCTCATCGGCCAGCGAAAATAAATCTCGGCATGAGCGAAGAACTCGTCGACCGCATCCCGGTGGCCACTGACCAGACTCGAAAGCAGTGCGAGCGCGTTGCCACCATGACTGTGGGCCCAACAAAGGATTCGCCCGCCTGAGGGCAAGTCATCCTCTGCCAGTCGATCTAACAAGCGGATCGCCGCGTCGGCACGACCGATGTGATGATTCTCACTCGACCAGCCGAACCGCCGCACGGGCACAATCACTTGGCCGTCGGGGTTGAGCGCCGCCTCAATCTTCTGAGCAAACTGCGGGCTGTAGTTCCCTCGCTGACCCGCCAGCACGTCAACGGCCATCTTATAACGCCCACGGACCGCATCACTCCAGCGGGGCACGAGTCTGCCGATGCCGGTCAACACTCCCAACGGATCGTTCCCGGCAAACGTGCCGTGGATCAGATAGATTGCCGCAACGTTCGCGGCGCGAAGCACCTCGCCGAACTGCGCCACCCGATGCTGCCAAACGGCCTCGTCCAGCTCGGGCAAGGCGCCAGCCAAGAACTCGAACGACCCGACCGGCGGTTCGGTCTCATACACTTGATGGCGAAAAGGACGATCGGGGGCCATGATGATTGCGGTGACGAATGTTTAATTACCTGATGACGGTGACACCTATTCTCTAGACATTCGCCATTATTCATTCGACATTTACAACAATCCACTCCCTTTCTCGCCGATCACCCAAGACCCTCCCCACTATGCCGTTCTCAGTATCTCTTGCGCAAGTTCCGTGTAGTCCTCCGCCCCGCGAGATCTGGGCGAATAGTCGAAGATCGACTGACCAAAACTTGGCGCTTCGGCCAGACGAATGTTTCGCCGGATTCGGGTTTGGAACACCTGGGCATCCGACCAGGGACTTGGCCGTGATCGGGAATGTTCGAAGAAGTCGACCAGATCGCGACTCACTTCTGACGCCAGACGTGTGCCCGAGTCATACATACACCGCACCACACCGCCGAGTCGCAGTCGGGGATTGAGGCGCCGCGAAACCAGCTCGATCGTCTCGAGTAACTTGCTCAGGCCATGTAGCGCGAGAAAGTGCGGTTGCAACGGCAAGTAGACTTCGTCAACCGCAGCCAATGCGTTGAGCGTCAATATCCCCAGCGACGGCGGACAGTCGATCAGCAGGTAATCATACTCTTCGTGCCACTCGGCCAATTTGTCGCGCAACACCAGCTCGCGTCCGACCTCACTGGCCAATTCGACCTCGATCGCGGCCAGATTGATGTGCGAACAAACGATCCAAAGATTCTCGCTCACCTGCCGTCGGGCATCGTCGAGCGACGCTTTGCCCGAGAGCACGTCATAGATCGAGGGCGCGTCGTCCACGGGCGAGGCGCCGACATGTAGTGTGGCGTGTGCCTGTGGGTCGAGATCGAGCAGACAGATCTTGAGCCCCGTGGCGGCCAGCGCCGCGCTCAGATTGACCGCGGTCGTGGTTTTTCCCACGCCGCCCTTCTGATTGATAATCGCAATCGTTCGCATCGGCCGGATTCCTTTCCGTTTGCGAATGCGCACCAACAGCGCGCGAGCAAGTACCCCCGTTGGGATGGCGATTATACGGACTGCCGCCAGCCGAACCTAGAGCAGACGGGCGGTGCTAGCACGTGATATCACTTTTCCTTCGAATCAGGAAATCGCTCTTCGAAGAAACCCCGCAGGCTCTCGGCGATTGGGGCAACCGATACCTCGCCGGGCCGATCAAGTCGCCGTGCTCGGGGACAATCGAGCGATAGCAGCAAGGTGACGTCTTTGGTGCCGTCGGACAAGCGAATAGCATATTGCCAAGTGGGCGAACATCGGCCTGAGGCCTCCCAGTCGAAACTAGCGTTGACTCCCAGGGCATTGCGGACGTTGAGAATGCCCCGCGCCACATGAACATCGCTGGCGTCGTGTCGGGCCAATACGCTCACTCTGTGGCCGTCGACGTCCAGAGTTTCACCGACCGAATCGGACTCGAAAGGTCCTAGCCACAGCACCTCCGCCTCGGGGGCGCGGGCGATCAGTTTGGCCGTGGGGGCACCCCAGAACTCGACCGCTTGATAGGTCTGGCTATAGCGGTACCAGATGGCAAATATCGCGGCGAGGGCAGCCACGAGAAAGATCATGACGACGACCAGTTTGCCTTGAAGTTTCAACGCTACCTCCCTCGCAACACGGTACTTCGCCCGACGCGAAGGTCGGGCCGACGGCGGACCCTCTTTTTTCGACTCCAACGGCAAAGTATATTCGCTGTTTGTCGCCCGCGACAGGCGACCGCAGGTGTGCCCCCCAAAGGATAGTTTAATGGCTGACAAATTCGATCCTTACCGCGAAGCGCTGATCGTCGAGACCGACACCGTCTGGCCCGAGGACTACGACGATTGGGAATCCGTCGAACGCCAGCGTGTTGCCGAGGCGCTGCACGCCGATCCCGAATCGGCCTCGCATCTTGAGTACGTTCGGGTTCACACCGGTTTCTGTCGCCAGATTACGGTCACGCCCGACGATCTCGATCGCGTGATGGCCGGCTGAATTTTTTTGTGCCACGCGCTTCCGCTTGCCTGACAGAAATCCCCTGTGTCGACTCCCTCTCAAACCGTTCGCGTCGAGCTTAGCCAGCGGGGTTACGACATTCAGGTCGGAACCGGCAATCTGGCCGGCGCGGGCCGATTCGTCGCTGGACTCTCTGACGTGTCGCACGTCGTGCTGATCACCGACACCCATGTTGATGAGTTGTACGCCGATGCGATCGGCAATCGTCTGATCGAAGCCGATATCTCGGTTCACCTGATCGACATCGAGCCCGGCGAAACCAGCAAATCGGTCGATGTGCTCGACGAGATCTGGGAAACCATGCTGGAGGTCGGCACCGACCGCAAGTCGATTGTTGTGGCCGTCGGTGGCGGAGTCGTCGGCGATCTGGCTGGGTTTGCCGCGGCGTCCTATGCACGGGGAATTCCTTTTGTGCAGATTCCCACGACGCTGTTGGCTCAGGTCGACAGTTCGGTCGGCGGCAAGGTCGGGATCAATCTGCCCGGCGCGAAGAACATGGTCGGTGCCTTCTGGCAACCGTTGGGCGTGTTGATCGATACCGACGTGCTGACCACTCTGCCGGATCGTGAATATCGGGCCGGTCTGGCCGAAGTGGTGAAGTACGGCGTGATTCTCGACCCTGACTTTTTTGAGTACCTGGAGAAAAACGTCGAGGCGATTAATGCCAAATCAAGCGACGTGCTGAGGCAAATTGTCGTGCGATGTTGTCAGCTCAAGGCAGAAGTGGTCACCCAAGACGAACGCGAGGAGACCGGCCAACGGGCCGTGCTCAACTATGGGCATACGTTCTGCCACGCATTCGAGGCCGTGGCGGGCTACGGCGAACTGCTCCATGGCGAAGCGGTGGCGATCGGCATGATCTGTGCGTCGCGCCTGGCCGAATCACTCGGTCGCATTCCGGCGGAAGTAACTCAGCGTCAGCAGTCGCTGCTAGCGGCGCTCGGTCTCTCGACGGACGTTCCCGCCGCCGACATCGATAAGCTTCTTGACGTCATGATGCGCGACAAGAAGGTCGAGCACGGCGAACTGCGATTCGTACTTCCCAGCCGCATGGGCCACGTTGAGTTGGTCGGCGGTGTTGAGTCCGAACAGGTCGAAGCGATCTTGGCGGGCGATTGACTGGTGTGTCGTTTCGACGACCAATACGTCGTCTCGGGCTGAACCGGCTTCCTCATTGGAGCTTGAGTTCGGTGAGGTGATCGATCTTCTTGAGCGTGGCTAGAGCGACCTTCGAGACATACGCGCCGGTTAGGTTCACGCTCGTGACATTCTTGGACTCGGCGATGGCGTCGGCGCACTGTGGGCCGATGCTCGACGATTGACTCAGATCGAGCGACACTTTCGACCCCAGTGCGGCGATTCCGCGCAGCGCGTTCAACCCTTTCCGGCCGTCGATTGTCAGTTTCACACGATAGCCGTCTTGATTCCGCTCGACGATGCCACCGGCTCGATGGAGTCGGCCCAATGCCGCAGTCCACTCCTCGTTGAGAAGATTTTTCACACGCCAATGGTGAATTCTCCTATACGATTGTGATGCCAACCAATTTCCGTCGGCGGAAAATCCGATCGCCTCGACGCCTAAGCTCTTGCGCATCAACTGGGCAAAACGCCGAATCTCCTTCCCAGTGCTTGCGTCGAACAGAATGAGACCGCCGATGGCTAACGAGCGATCATCTCGGTCTTCGGTTCCGCAGATCAACAGGCGTCCGTCCGGTGAAAAGGCAAGCGTCTGGCAAGTCGTCCTCGGGGGGCGCTGTTCGATGATTTTTTTTCCGCTGCTGACGTCCCAAAGGTGAATCGCCGTCGGCGGCTTGTCGCAGCAGACGGCAAACAACGTTCCGTCCGGAGAAAAGGTCATATCCGCAACATGCTTAACGTTGTCCCATTTTCGTATCAGCTTGCCGGACTGGGCATTCCACAATCTGATGCCTGAGTGGCTGCTCAGAGAGGCAAACATCTTGCCATCGGACGAACAAGCAACTTGTTCCACCGGAACGGAATAATCGGTCTTGATCGTCCGTCGGATCTTCTTGCCGATGGGATCCCATACCGTAATCTGCGAGCCTCCGCCGCTAGGAGCCCGGATTCCTACGAGGAAATCCCCATTGGGCAAAAAGCACACGTCACCGGCGCTTTCGTGCAACGCGCCGGCGTCTTGCAACCGGTTGCTGTCGAGTTTCCATAACGACAATTCTCCCGAATGGGCGGCGGCGATCACGTGGTTTTCGTAGGCCGAAAACCGGATCTTGGTGAGAAGCCCCTTCGCCTCGGGAATCGTTGCCAGAGTCTTGCCTTTTCGGGCATCGATCAGCGTGAGCGAGGACTTCTTGTTGTCGTGGTCGTACTTAGCCTGGATCGCCTTGGTGCCGTCGGGGGACAACCACAGTTTGTCGAACTGGTCAGAATCGAGGATAATCTGCGCTCCCGGCGCGGCGTAATAGGAACGCTCTTGCTGCTTTGTTGCGATGGGTTTCCGGTCGCCGGCGATCAGGACCGAAAGACTCATCTGTCGCAAGAGGCGGCCTCCACACACGGCAACGAGCGTGTTGCCGTCGGACAATATGTCGAATCCGAAAATTGGCTTACCACTCGGCTTTGCGGTCGTTAGCAGAGTGCCTTTGGCGGCGTTCCAAATGTTGAGTGTTGAATCGCGCGACGCCGAAATCAGCAAACGCCCGTCGGACGAAAACGTCACTCCCGAAACTTGCTTCGAGTGTCCAAAAAGCTCGTTTCGAAGTTTTCCGTCGCGAGTATCCCACAGCCGCAGTGTGCCGTCTTGCTCCCCTCCGGTCGTTGTGACAAGCATGCTGTCCGGAGAAAACGTCACCGTGCGGACAAAATTATCTTGGGCCATTACTTGTGCCTTTGTCTTGCCTGTCTCTAGGTTCCAGAGTGTCAGGTGGGCAGTCTGATCACCGGCGGCGATCGTCTTCTGGTCTGGGGAAAACGCCACACAGGTCACGCTCTGTAGGGCGCCGTCAAGCTGCTTGAGGAGCTTTCCGTCGGTGACAGAAATAACCTGAACACCGCGAAGATGACCAACGGCCAACATGCTTCCATCGGGCGAGTATGCCAAGCAATTGCCGATGCGGAGTTCATCGGGAGAAAGCGATTTCTTGACGTCGGCGTTGCCACCTTGGACGTTTCTAAGTTCGATGCCATCGCTGCCCGCGGTGGCGACGGTATTTCCGTCCGGAGAAATCGTGGTCTTGTTGTGCGATCCGTAATTCGATGGCATCGACCAGAGGATTGTTCCCGAGCGACCGTCACGGACTTGCGCTTCATTGGTGGTAAACGTGAGATATCGATTCGCACCGGACGCGACGCTAAGTCCCTCGCTCAGACTCGGGACCGCCAACGAAACCATTTGCCGATCGTGGCGGAGGTCCCACAGTGTCAGCTCTTCGGTTGCGACTTTTTCGGCGGTTGCCATGAGCAAACCGCCCCGAGCCATTGTGATCGCGGAAAAATAGCCCAAGTCGCGCTTCTGTGGATGCGGACTCGACCGAATTTCGTCCACGGACCAGATCGCGGTCGCTCGACCGATGGTGATGATCGAACCGCCATCAGCGGTGAACTGAATCGAATCGAGAATGTCGCTGCCTTGCCTCCACGAAGCGACTTTCTGCCAAGTGGCGGTGTCCCACAAATGCGCCTGCACTTTTCCAGAGACTCCCTCCGCCAGCCACTTTCCGTCGGGCGAGAAACCGAATTGCACGAGGCCCTCGTCGGTCTTGAGTGATCGGGACATTTTGCCGCTGGCGACCTCGACGATCTCTATCGTGTTGAGCGTTCCGTTGGTAACCAGCAAAGTTCCATCCGGCGAGAACACTACCGGGCCCTGTCCGCCTGACACCTTGATCGTCATTTCAATCTTCCCTGAGGCCACGTCCCAAAGGTTGACCCCACCGCCGATCACATAGTTGGCCGCGCGCTTTCCATCGCCCGAGACGCCGAAGGATCCAAAGTCGCCACCCTTGAGATGCCGCTGCACCTTGTCCGAAGTGCGATCCCAAATGGCCAGCCCTTTCTGACCGTCCGGAAACATCAAGTATCGAGCATCGGGTGAAAACTTGAGCTGATTGATGTGGAAGTCGCTCTGTGTCAACAGCGTGCGAACGTGTTTTCCGGTTTGCAGATCCCAGATCCGGACCTGACCGGCCAGCCATTGATGCGCGGCCAATAGACGCCCGTCTGGCGAGATCGCCAGCGCGTCGACTTCGCCATTGACCCCCGTGAGCGTCTGACGTTTTACACTGACCAGGTTCGGTGTTCGCTCGCCGGCGCCGGCAATTGAGGTTTTCAAAATCGGCCCGATGGCAGGAATCGGTCCGAGCGTTTGCTCCACGCTGGCATCGTCGGCAGGCGGTCCTGACTGATCCTGTGCGCCGCCTTCCGTCAGAAGCCGATGAATGTCGGCCACCGGAGCTCGATCTTGAAGCGGATCGTCCTGCTCGGACGAGCTGCAAGCGGTGAATAAACAGACCGCCGTAATAAACCACCAAGTTCGACACATACGATCTGCTCCTGCGGTCGCCGCGAAAACGAAGGAAAGAGATTCGGATGATACCTCTTCAGAGGCACTCGGGCAACCAGCCGAGCAAGGCAGGGCAAATTGGGAAATGTCAAGTTGCTCGAATCCGTCGGCGGACAGAACGAAAAAAATCAAACGAGCAAAGCATGCAAGCATCGCTTGCGCATGGAACTTACTCATTCGACATTAGGCATTCGTCATTCCTTGATAGCTCCGCTTTCAAGTCGAATCATCTGTGTTGACCGCCACTCGGGGCGTCCCTATACTCCCGCCCGCGAACCTGGCCCAGAAGGGCTCTTGGTGCGCACGGAGTTGGATTTTACCGCGACGGTTTAAGGAGAAACCGCAATGGCCCGCATGGATACACTGCGTCGAGTTCTTTCTCACACCACGACCTTCAAGAAGCGAATCGGCGTAGCCGTTGCGTCGTTGGCCGTGATCGGCACTTGCGCCGCGGTCCGCACGATGTGGGGCCCACCAGACGCAGAGGCTCAAGCTCCTGCGATTCGGCGCACGTCGGCCACCGAGCCGGCCTCGCGGCGCAGCGCGACCAAACCATCGGCGCCAGCGCGACCGGAAATCATGGCGGTCGTTAACGGCCAACAGATCCGCCGCGAAGAGTTAGCCCGCGAGTGCCTCAGGCACTATGGCAAGGAAGTGCTCGAGGCGTACGTCAACAAACACCTGATCTCGATCGAATGTCGTCGTCGCGGGGTGAACATTACCCAGGCAATGATCAACGCCGAAATCGACCGGATGGCGAAAAAGTTCAAACTCGAACGGCCGCAGTATCTGCAATTGCTCGAACGAGAACGAGGCATCAATCGAGCCCGATATGCCAAGGACATCGTCTGGCCAATGTTGGCGCTACGGCAGTTGGCCGCTGACCGATTGACGGTCAGCCCCGAAGAGTTGCGCAAAGCCTATGAGAGCGACTTTGGACCTGCCGTGCGGGTGCAGATGATTCAACTCAACGATCCCCGACTGGCGGAACAGATCTACGGCCAGTTGATTGCCAACCCGGATCAGTTCGGGCGTCTAGCAGGCAAGCACTCGATTGATAAGAACAGCGCCAGCGCCAAGGGCTGGATCCAACCGATTCGCCGACACATCGGAGAACCGACGCTGGAGCGAGTCGCGTTCAGTCTCCGAGCAGGCGAGATTTCGCGGCCGATCGCAGTGCCGCTGATGTCGGGGCGCAAGTCGTCGGCGACCAAGAACACCTATGTGATTCTCAAATGCCATGGCCAGTCCAGCGCACCGCAAACGCCGCGGCTGAAGGAGGTTCGCAAGCAGTTGATCGAAAAAATTCGTGACGGCAAACTTCGTGTTGCCTCGAGCAGTGTGTTCGCGGAGCTACAGAAAAATCTGCACGTCGAAAATATCTTCAACGATCCGGAAAAGCGGCGGCAGTTTCCCGGCGTCGCGGCCCGCATCAATGGTCATCCGATCGCGATCCGTGATTTGGCCGAAGAGTGTCTTGATCGACACGGCGAGGATGTACTGGTCGGCAAGATCAACCAAAAGCTGCTTGAGCAGGCGCTTGAACGGAAGAAACTGGAAGTCACTCGCGAAGAAATTGAAAGCGAAATCGCCCGCGCAGCGGTCGCGATGGCTCACACGACCAAGTCGGGCGCCCCCGACCGTCAGTCGTGGATCAATTTCATCACCAAGCAGCAAGGCGTGTCGGAGCAGGTTTATATCACCGACGCCGTGTGGCCATCGGTCGCGCTAAAAAAACTGGTCGGCGGCAAAGTCGAGGTCACCAACGAGGACCTACAAAAGGCGTACGACGCAAACTATGGACGACGGGTGATCTGTCAGGCGATCTTGATGGACGACATGCGCCGCGCTCAGCGAGTGTGGGACATGGCCCGCAAGAAGCCGACCGAAGCTCACTTCGCCCATCTGGCGGAGGAATATACGCTGGACGCCGGCGGACGGAAGATCGGCGGACAGATCCCCCCGATCGAACGCAACGGCGGACGACCGCAGCTTGAACGAGAGGCCTTTCAGCTAGAGGTCGGTGAGATATCGAGCATCGTTTCGCTGGGAAACAAGTTCGTCATTCTTCGCTGCAAGGGCCACACGCGACCGCAGAAAATCAGTCTGGCCGACGTCCGGGAAGAACTGTATGACGACCTGCACGAACGGAAGCTCCGTCGGGCGATGGCTCGCCGCTTCGAGCAACTTCGCCGCTCGGCCAACATCGAGAATTATCTGACTGGCGAGGTTCACGAAGCAAAGAAGACCGCCAGTCGCAGGCGGTAAATCGCACGGCGCATCGCCTTTCTCTGTGAACCAACACGGGGTATCCTGGGTCATTGGCCGAAGTGGTCGTTTTTCTAGGAAGAATCATAGCCCGAAGCGTGAGCGAGGGAGAAACGGCATCGTCGCCCCATTCTCGCTTCTCCCTCGCTCACGCTTCGGGCTGTGATTGATCTGGTCACTCACGCTCTGCACTTGTGATGGGCATGGCCAGTTCAGCACTGAAATGTCCTGCCGCGGTTCCACGAGATATGCCCGCCCCCACCCCCGAGAACTCGACCGACGATTCCTCGCCGCCGTTTGAAATCCGGCCGGCGGGACGAGTGTTGCGCTTGCCGCCCTATCTTTTCGGGCGCATCAACCAGGTGCTCTACAACAAACGCCGCGCCGGCGACGACGTGATCGATCTGGGGATGGGAAATCCGTCGGATCCGCCGGAGGATCTGGTCATCGAAAAACTGGCCGAGGCGGCTCTCGATCCACGCAATCACGGCTATAGCAAGTCAAACGGCATCCTTAATCTGCGCCGTGAGGTGTCGAGTAAGTACCTAAAGAAATATGGCGTGCGGCTCGATCCCGAACGCGAGGTGATGGTCTGCCTTGGCTCGAAAGAAGGCTTCAGTCATATGTGTCTGGCGATGATGGGAGCGGGCGACACGGCAATTGTCCCCGCGCCGTATTTTCCGGTGCATACGCACGCGGTGATGTTGGCGGCGGGGAATGTGATCTCGCTGGATGTCGCTGACAATGAGCAGTTTCTCTCGAACATCGCCTACACTTGTCAGAATCTTTACCCGAAGCCGAAGCTGCTGGTCTGTTGCTATCCACACAATCCGTCGACCGTGACGGTCGAGCCGGAGTTCTATGTCGAGTTGGTCAAGCTCGCCAAGCGATATGGATTCATGGTGATCAGCGACTTCGCCTATGCGGACGTCGCCTTTGACGGATATCAGCCGCCCAGCTTTCTGGCCGCCCCCGGAGCGCACGAGGTCGGCGTCGAATTCACCACAATGAGCAAGGGCTATAATATGGCCGGCTGGCGGGTCGGTTTTTGTGCGGGCAACGCCAAAATGATCGAGGCCCTGGGCATCATCAAGGGCTACTTCGATTACGGAATGTTCTTGCCGGTGCAGATCTCCGCGATTCTCGCGCTGCGGCACACCGAAGCGGCGGTCGAGGCTCAAAGTCGCAAATATCAGGTTCGTCGAGACGCGCTGTGCGATGGCCTAAACCGAATCGGTTGGGATATCACGCCACCCAAGGCCGGCATGTTTGTCTGGGCCAAGATTCCCGAGCCGTGGGCCAGTCGCATGGATTCGATCGAATTTGCGACCAAATTGCTCGAACAGGGCGATGTCGCGGTTAGCCCCGGAAGTGGCTTCGGCCCGTCGGGCGAAGGTTTCCTGCGATTAGCGCTCGTCGAGAACGAAGCCCGATTGCGGCAAGCGGTCCGGCAGATCGATCGGTGTTTGAGCGGCGGCTAACGCGACGTCGATTCTCTTTGTGATTTGGCTGTACGACAGCGTGACCGTACAATGTGGAGCGAACCGGGAGTGTTCGCCCGGGCGTTGTACTGTTCCACATTCCGGAGTCGCGCATCTTGCTTAGCGGTACGATCGATCTGCTGTTTGGCCCCTTGGCTGGGCTGGAATGCCATCGGGCGCTGTCGCGCCGATGGGTGTTGGTAGTCCGACTGATCCTGGCGGCGGCCGCCGTGGTCGTGGTGTTGTTGACCTTTTTCGCGTGGGCGACGGCAGCGCGCTTTTCGGACGACTTTCGGCCCGGCGGATTGTTTTCCGGGGCGCTGAGTATGATCGAGGCGACCGCCGTGATCTTGTCGGTTGTCATCACCCCGGCCATGGTCGCGGGCTCTCTTGCCGGCGAACGTGTGCGCGGGACGCTCATGTTGCTGTTGATTTCGCACGTGACGCCTCGCGAGATCGTCTCGGCCCGATGTGCCGGTCGGCTTTCGGTCGTTGGTGTGTTGCTGCTCGGCGGATTGCCACCGGTAGCGGCTCTTGCCGGCGCAAATTCCTTCGGCTGGCTACCGCTGTTGATGTTGTTGGTCTATCCGGCAGTGATTGCGTTCGGAGCAGCGGGGCTTTCACTGGCGGCTTCGGTGGTTACGTCGCGCGGGCGAGACGCACTGTTGGGTGTCTATCTGCTCGTGGTCGGATTCCTGTTGTTGCCGTTGCTGCGTGTCTACGACGCGACCGCACCGCTGGCCGAATGGACCGCGCCGTTGAACCCGTTTCATGGATTGTTCACGGTCATTTGGGCTGGCGGCCAGATCGATCAGGCCGCCATGACGATGCTCTATTGGGCTTCGCTGGGCCTGTTCGGGATAACCTTCGCAGCCTGGCGATTGCAACCGCTTCGGATGAGCCGTGCGAGGTCTCGCGGCGGACGCCCCAAGAAGCGCTGGCGACGCATCCCAGAGATGCGTGACCGGCCGGTGCTCTGGAAAGAGTTGTACGTCGAACAGCACGGCGGACTGAACTGGACGGTTCGCGGACTGGGGTGGCTGTTGGTGATCGGCTTGATCGGCGGAACGGGTTTCTTCGTGACCCAACTGATTTACTACAACTGGTGGGTGGGCGACATCGGGCAAGCCACCTCTGCAAGCCTCAGTCTAAAATCCTGGGTGGATTATACGGCGGTTCCGGTCAGTTGGCTTATCCAATGGACCGTCGGACTGCGGGCCGCCGTGACCATCGCGTCCGAACGAGAACGCGGCACATGGGACGCACTGATCGCGAGTCCGCTGGACGGACGTGAAATCGTGGGAGCAAAAATCTGGGGGAATGTTTACGCCTTGCGAGGCCTGCTGATCGCCGTGGCAATCACGTGGATTGTGCCAGCAGCGCTGGGTGCGGTCGAGCCGGAACTTTGCGCGGCCTTGATCGCCGATGCACTCGCGGTTGGTACGTTCATGGCAGTTGTCGGTGTTTGGGCGTCACTGACTTCGGCGACCGACAGCAGTGCAATGACCAAGACGCTCGTGGCGTGGCTAGTCGCCTCCGTCGTAACGACCATCGGTTCGCTGATCATGGCCGGCGTGCTTGCGGGACTCTATGCATCCGCGTGGCAGACCTGGCATGCGTACTATGGAAGATCGGTTGCCTACGGAAGTCAGCCGACCCCGATGTCGTTCTGGACCGCCTGGAATATGGCCCAGGTCGCGCTCTATGCGCTGATGGCGCTGGTGGGAATCATCTATCTCAAGCGCCGCTTCGACACACTGGCCGGTCGCCGAGCCACGACGCCGATTGCGTCACCGTTTGTCCGTTCGGCATTGCCGCCGGTGGTCGTGCAGGGGGCGCCGCCGACGACGGGAATGGCGAATTATCGACCTCGCCACGAAGAGACCGACAAGGCGCGGGACTTTTGGGGCGGGGAATAGCAGCGCGTTTGCGCGAGCACTGCTCGCGGCTTTACATGAAAGAGGGGCTATTCGTCGGTGACGCAACCTTCTGAGGCGCTCTTGACGTTCTTGATGTACTTATAGAGCGTCCCGCGCGTCGCCTTGTAGGGCGGCACGGTCCAGGCGGCGCGACGTTTTTCTAGCTCTTCGTCGCTGACGTCCATCTCGAGCGCGTTACGCTCCGCGTCGATCGTGATTTGGTCACCATCTTCGACCAGGGCCAGCGGGCCGCCTTCCTGGGCCTCGGGCGTAATGTGCCCGACAATGAAACCGTGTGAACCGCCCGAGAACCGCCCATCAGTCAGCAGTGCCACGTCGGCCCCCAAACCGGCCCCGATGATGGCCGAAGTGGGAGTGAGCATCTCGGGCATTCCCGGGCCGCCCTTAGGCCCTTCATAGCGAATGATTACGACGTCACCCTTGCCGATCTTTTTTTCCTCGAGGGCGTGCAGCATGTCCTCTTCGCTGTCGTACACCTTGGCGGTGCCGGTGAATATTAGACCTTCTTTGCCGGTGATCTTGGCCACAGCCCCCTCGGGGGCCAGATTGCCGCGAAGAATCTGAATGTGGCCGGTCTCCTTGATCGGATTGTCGAGGGTGTGAACAACGTCCTGCCCCGCATCAAGTCCCGGCAGATCGGCCAGATTCTCCGCGATGGTCTTGCCGGTGACCGTCATGCAGTCGCCGTTGATCAGATCGCTCTCTAGCAGATATTTCATCACGCCGGGTGTGCCGCCGACTTTGTGCAGATCTTCCTGCACATAGCGACCGCTTGGTTTCAGATCAGCCAGGAACGGTACTCGGTCGCTGACCTTCTGGAAATCATCGAGACACAGCGGCACGTCGACGCTGCGAGCCATCGCAATCAGGTGCAACACCGCGTTGGTCGAACCACCCAGGGCCATCACCACGACGATCGCGTTCTCAAACGCCTCGCGGGTCATGATGTCGCGGGGCTTGATATCGTTCTCAAGCAAATACCGGATCGCCTTGCCTGCCCGCACACACTCGTCGAGTTTCTCCGGCTCTTCGGCCGGGATCGACGCGCTATAGGGCAGCGACATTCCCATCGCCTCGATCGCACTGGCCATCGTATTGGCCGTGTACATCCCACCACAGGCACCGGCACCGGGACAACTTTTCTTGACGATTTCTTGCCGCTCATCCTCGCTGATTGTGCCGGCCAGATACTCGCCATAGCACTGAAACGCCGAGACAATGTCCCGTTTCTGATCATCGCCAGAAAAGTGAGTGAAGCCTGGCTTGATCGTACCGCCATAGACCATGATCGCCGGACGATTCAACCGGCCCATCGCCATCAGACAGCCCGGCATGTTCTTGTCGCACCCGGGCAGCGCCACCAAGGCATCGTACCACTGGCCGCCCATGATCGTCTCGATCGAATCGGCGATCAGGTCACGCGACTGCAACGAGTAGCTCATTCCGTCGGTGCCCATCGAGATTCCGTCACTGACTCCGATGGTGTTGAATCGCATCCCGACCAGATCAGCCGCGATAACGCCCTCTTTCACCTTGTCGGCCAAATCGAGCAGATGCATATTGCAGGTATTGCCCTCGTACCAGACGCTGGCGATCCCGACCTGGGCCTTGTCCATGTCCGCGTCGGTCATACCGGTGCCATAGAGCATCGCTTGCGAGGCGCCCTGGCTCTTGGGTTGGGTGACGTGGCGACTGTAGGTATTGAGGGACTGGGACATAGCGGCGAGGGTCTCCTGCGGGCGTAAGGTCGCTTTGAGTTGAGTACGGCATGAACGAAACGGCCCATTTTATGGGCCAGACCGCATAGTGGCCAGGGTTGCCGACGGGGTGGTCTGCTGGCAATAGCCGCCGACGTTGCGTATTCTGGTCAAGAGAGACATCAAGTTCCGGATTTTTTTAGCGGAGGGGAAGTTCATTATGAATCACCAACCACGAAACCCGATGCCAATACAAGCACGAAGCGCAAGCGAGTGGATTCGTTTTCTACTTGCCTCAAATCGATCGATCCACTCGCTTGCGCTTCGTGCTTGTATTGCCAGGCAGGTGATGAATGCCTGCCTTGTTACTTCTGGTCTACTGATGCTGCCCGGCGTGGTGTGTGCCGAAGAGAAGAACAATCCAAAAGACGTAACGCTGTTCGACGGCAAGACGTTCGACGGCTGGGAAGGTAACCTCAAAGCGTTTCGCATCGAGGACGGTGCGATTGTCGGCGGGTCACTCAAGAAGGGGCTCCGGCATAACCAGTTTCTCTGCACCAAGAAGGAATACGGCGACTTCGAGCTGCGGCTCAAGGTGCGACTGGTCGGAAAAAACGTCAACGCGGGCGTCCAGATTCGAAGCAAGCGTGCACCCAAAGGTTCCGAGGTGATTGGCTATCAGGCCGACTTGGGAGGCAGTTGGTGGGGCAAACTCTATGACGAATCGCGACGACGAAAGATGCTGGCCGGCAAGCCGTTCAAAGAAATCGCCAAATCGGTCAAGACCCGCGACTGGAACGATTATGTCATTCGCTGTGAAGGAAAGCGGTTGCAGTTTACGCTTAACGGCGTCAAAACAGTCGACTACACCGAGCCCGACGACAAGATCGAACAGAAAGGCATCATTGGCCTGCAAATTCACTCGGGCGGTCCCAGCGAAGCATGGTACAAGGAGATCGTGATTCGGGAGCTCTAAGAGGGGTTCTGCGTGAGCACTGCTCGCGGTTTTACAGTTTACAGGAGGTTGACGTTTGTTTGCCAGAATGGAGTCGCATGTTTCTGTTTTTTGATATGGGAAATGTTCTGCTGCGGTTTGATCATCGTCGGGCCGCGCAGCAAATGGCCGAAGTCGCGGGCACCGATCCAGAGCGGGTTTGGCAAGTCGTGTTCGAGAGCGATCTCGAATTTCGCTTCGAGCGAGGGGAAATCTCGCGAGAAGAATTCTACGACGTCTTCTGTCGCGAGACCGACACCCGGCCAGCCTTCGATGCGCTGGAACATGCGGGCAGTGCGATATTTACGCCCAACTATTCGATTTTTGGGCTGATCGCGAGCCTCAACGCGGCCGGGTATCACTTGGGCATTCTGTCGAACACCTGCGAAAGTCATTGGCGGTACTGCCTAGAGACTTACGAGGTAATTCGCACGATGACCGACGTCTATGTGCTCAGCTATGAAGCGCAAGCAATGAAGCCCGACGCAAAGATCTACCAAGCCGCCGCCGATGCTGCCGGGGTGCCGCCGGAAGAGATCTTCTTCACCGACGACACTACCGGGCATGTCGAAGGCGCACGATCGTTTGGCTTCGATGCAGAGATCTACACGTCAACGGCCCAATTAGTGTCAGATTTAATAAAGAGGGGGATCAGGTCGAATTACTAGATGGTGCTTGGGGATTACGACAAACATGGCGTGCAATTTTAGTGGATAAGACGGCGAGTCTAATCCATATCAACTTGTGAGTGACACGAATTGTTCTCATCGCATGAACGGATTCCCTTTAGATATATTCGGTTGGGACGAGTTGCGGTGTTTCCGTCCCTGTCACATAATAATGAGGTCCATGGTCCCCAAGTCAGAGTCTTTAGGCGACGAATGTGGCAAAGCTCGAAGCGATACGACCGGAAAAGAGGAAAACTGTGCTTTCGTATTTTCTGGAGCACCCGGTTTTCGTGCTTTCGCTCGCAACTTTAATGTGTTCCGCAGTTGGCTACTGGGGTGAATATTTGCTACTTAGCACGTTTGGGATCAATGTGGTATTTTATGCGGAAATCAACGACTTCCTCCTCGCAGCGTTTCGAAATCCGTGGGCGTTCTTATTTGGTGTTCCATTGTTTGCTCTCGTAATCACTTGGTGGTCAGATTTTTTCGACTTTTATCCATCGTGGCGTGAATCGATCAAGGAGGATGAAACCGAGGTTTCACGTGAACTAAAGCAAGCCAAATCTGAAAACGACACGTTGAATACGGCATTATTGAAACGTGAAAAAGCGGAACTCGCGGTTGAATGGAAAGATTTCCGAGCATATCGGCGGACGGACCTTAAACAGTGTGTCGCAATGACACTTGTCGCAACCACAGTCGTGGTCGGTTGGCTGTATGTGGATCTGATGGAACGGGTCGAGCACATCTTCAAATCCCCCACGACTCGCGCCGTCATTGTGCTAAAGACGGGCGAGATGTTGCCCAATGGAGATAATCCCAGTCCACTCGTGTTCATCACCGCAACCGGAAAATTCATGTTCTTTCATCAGAACGGGGAAGAGCTTGGTGAATACACCATCGTTTTACCGACCACCAGTGTGAGCAGCGTTACATATGTTCCGCTTGATTCAGAAGAGAATGTACCTTCTGTCGAGCACAACTAAACGAAGAGCGTGAAGAGTGTAGTGACAATTTCAAATCGGACATATCGAGTATGTCCAGTTGATCTACGGCAACCCACCAAACATTCTCAAATGCTGGCATGACTTTTGTCGCGTTGATGAAATCCCTAACACGTGCGTTCCGTTATGCTGGGACGTGCGGACAAACTACTGAACCGGCCTAGATATACCGGTTCAACATATTCTCCAACATCTCTTGCCGGCCGCTGACGTTGGGGGCGACGTCGCCTTTGTCGAGCATGTACGATTCGAGCGATTTGAAGTCGGCCTTGCCCGATTCGATCTCGGCGCCGACGCCGCTGTCCCAACTGCTGTAGCGGTCTTTGACGAACCCGTCGAATTCGCCTTCGGCACGAATCGCTGCGGCGATTTTCAGCCCGCGAGCGAACGCATCCATTCCGCCAACGTGGGCGTAGAACAGATCAATCGGCTCGAAGCTTTCTCGCCGCACCTTGGCGTCAAAGTTCACGCCGCCGGGCGACAGACCATACTTGAGCAGCACGAGCATGATCTTGGTGGTGAGATAGATATCGGTGGCGAACTGATCGGTGTCCCAACCGAGCAGCAAGTCGCCCGTGTTGGCG